>TARA_R100000935_G_scaffold38680_1_pt1 | contig 190371 bp, 164 predicted proteins | sample TARA_R100000935 | Tara Oceans TARA_R100000935 (sample SAMEA2621502) | marine metagenome | biome: marine biome (ENVO:00000447); feature: surface water layer (ENVO:00002042); material: "saline water (ENVO:00002010), including plankton (ENVO:xxxxxxxx)" | depth 5 m
GTTACGTTATGTGCCAATTTTAGCTCAATTTCTCTGTCATTAATGCTACGTACGTAGATAATTCCTTCGTCGAGGTATTTTTTAAACAGGGTGGAATCTGCCGTACGATAATGGCTTACAAGGGCTTCATAAGCAGTTTTCTTTGCCTTAGGGTTTTTTGAAGTACTGATAACTTGCTGGAGGCTATCTGTATTTTGAGCAAATAGTTCAGTAGTATAAAAGATTGAAATGAATACGAGCAAAGCCACTTTTGCCATAAAAAGTATTTTTTGGGATGGGTTAAAAGTAACATTATTTTTTTATTGCAATACAACTATGTACTTCTGCAAAGTGTGAATACCCTGTTGCGAATCTTTATCATGCACTTTTTGAGATTTCCAGTTTACTCGGAAGCACTCTCCATATCAATTACCTTCGCCAACGTTTTTACCAACCGGTCATGATTTTTCACAAACGGATTTGTCTCATCCCACACGTATCCAGCCAATACTGAACAAATCTGTCGTTTAATTTCAGGATTGTCTGTAGCTTTAAAAAATATTTTCTGAAGATTTCCGGTATACCATTCTTTCACATAGGTTGAAAAAACCGTAACGCCTCTGGAGATATAGTCTGCATATTCAGATTGCCAGTCAATGGTTTCGCCCTTGGTTTGTCTTGTGGCTAATTTTGCTGCCAGCAGTCCGCTTTCAGTAGCAAAGGTGACACCGGAAGAAAATACTGGGTCTAAAAATTCGGCACTATTTCCCGTGAGTGCATATCCTTTGCCGAAGAATTGCGTTACAGAATTTGCTACATTTTTAAGGGTAACGGGTTCAAATTCGAAGGGACAGTCTTTAAAACGTGCGTAGTAATGGTCCGAGAGTTGCATCATTTGGCGTAACTTTTCCTCTTGGGTACCTTTAAATGAATCTAAATACCTGGTCTCACCCACATACCCAATACTGCACATGCCGTTCGAAAAGGGGATGACCCATAGCCAGGTTTTAGTGTTTATTACATCAAAAGTTATGAGCGTCGCATCACTTTCGTCTGGACGATGAATGTCTTTAACGTGGGTAAAAATGGAGGAGTGTTTCGGGATACGGGGCGGGGCGTCCAAGTTTAATAAGCGAGGTAATACCCTGCCGTGCCCACTGGCATCTATGATAAAATTAGCTTCAATTTCTGAAGTTTTACCGTCTGTATCTTTTACTGTGGTGATAGAACTTCCATCTTTAGCAAATGTGACAGCGGTCACTTCAGTTTCAAAAGAAATGGGGACGCCTTTTTTCTCCAGTTCATTTGTCAACGTGTTATCAAAATGATCCCGGGGTACTTGCCAGGTCCAGTCCCAGCCTTCTGTAAACGTATCAGCAAAATCAAAATTACACACTTGATCCCCTTTTAAAAATCGGGCTCCTCTTTTAATTTCGTAGCCTTGCTTTTTGAGACAGTCTAAAAGACCTGCTTCTTCAAAGTGATCCATGCAGCGAGGTAATAAACTCTCACCAATCACAAAACGAGGGAATTTGTTTTTTTCAACTATCTGAATGCGCAATCCTTGCTGTTGTAAATATGCTGCTGCAACACAGCCAGCAGGTCCGGCACCAATAAGTAGAACGTCAAGTTTGGGTGTTGACATATTTTTTTGTGGCAAGTATATATATTGTTACTTTGCAACGTAAATTTAGCAATACAACTAAATTAAGCCACACAAATCTAACAAAAAAGCAGACGTGAGCGCATGATTACACTGAAAGGGACATTGGAGATTGAAGATTTTAAAGAAATCGTGTTGAACAACCAACAAGTTTCGATTGCAAAGGAAACATTGCAAAGAGTTGAAGAAAGCTTCAGATTTTTAAAAGAATTTTCAGAAAATAAAATTATTTATGGTGTAAATACGGGCTTTGGCCCTATGGCGCAGTATAAAATAAAAGATAAGCAGCGTGTTCAGTTGCAATACAATTTAATTCGAAGTCATGCTACAGGAGCGGGGAAGCCCATAGATAAAATAAGTGTTAAGGCTTCTTTGCTGGCAAGATTAAATACGCTAAGCCTGGGTAGAAGCGGGGTGCATCCCTCGGCTATTCAATTGATGACCCAATTAATAAATCGTGATATTTTACCAGTGATCTATGAACATGGAGGTGTTGGTGCCAGTGGTGATCTAGTACAGTTGGCACACGTAGCTTTGGTGCTTATTGGGGAAGGGGAAGTGTACTATAAAAATGAAATACAACCTACTTCGGAAGTGTTTAAAGCCGAAAATTTAGAGCCTATTTCGGTAGCATTACGTGAAGGGCTGGCATTAATGAATGGTACTTCAGTAATGAGTGGAATAGGGGTGATGAATACAATCCAAACCCGAAATTTACTGGACTGGATGGTAAAAACATCTGCGGCCATCAATGAAATTGTACAAGCGTACGACGATCATTTATCTTTTGAGCTGAATCAATCCAAAAAACATAAAGGACAACGTACTATTGCTGAAAAAATGCGCCATCATTTAAGGGATAGTCAATTGACGCGCAAACGCGAACACCATCTTTACAATGGTACACAAACAGGAGATGTTTTTGACGAAAAAGTGCAGGAATATTATTCGTTACGCTGTGTACCGCAAATTCTTGGACCTGTGTTGGACACCTTAAATGGGGTGGAGAAAATTTTAGTCGAAGAAGTTAATTCGGCTAATGACAACCCTATCATCGACTTAAAAACCAGACAGGTGTACCATGGCGGGAACTTTCACGGCGACTACGTTTCCCTGGAAATGGACAAGTTGAAACTGGTGGTCACTAAAATGACAATGCTTGCCGAAAGACAACTCAACTATTTGCTCAACTCAAAGCTGAACGATATTCTTCCACCTTTCGTGAACATGGGAGTGCTGGGGTTAAACTTTGGGATGCAGGGGGCGCAATTTACTGCTACTTCCACGACTGCTGAAAGTCAAATGCTAAGCAACCCAATGTATGTGCACAGCATTCCAAATAACAACGATAACCAGGATATTGTAAGTATGGGGGCCAATGCGGCTTTAATTACTCAAAAAGTAATTGAAAATGGCTATCAGGTAGTTGCGATAGAACTATTGACCATAGTGCAAGCAATTGACTATTTAAAAGTACAGGATAAAGTGTCTTCACAAACTAAAGCGATGTATGATGCGGTGCGAAAGATACTCCCAACGTTTAGCCAGGATGAGGTGTTGTACCCACATATCGCTAGCATAAAAGAAACTGTTTTGAAAACCCCAAGCTAACATGAACTACGCACTCGTTACAGGAGGATCCAGGGGCATTGGCCGTGCTATTTGCATACAATTGGCAAAGGATTTAGGATACCACATACTTATTAATTTTCGTGGAAATAAAACTGCCGCAAACGAAACGCTTTCCGAAATCAATTCAGCAGGAGGAACAGGAGAATTACTTCAATTTGATGTTTCCAATGCTGAAGACACTGCAAAAGCACTGCAGGCCTGGCAAGAGAATAATAAAGAAGCGGTGATTGAGATACTGGTGAATAATGCAGGCATTACAAAAGATGGTCTTTTTATGTGGATGAAAGACGAAGACTGGAATAGTGTGATGGATACGAACCTAAACGGATTTTTCAATGTTACCAAACCGTTGTTACAGCCTATGTTGCTAAATCGGTTTGGACGCATCATAAATGTGGTATCGCTTTCTGGGTTAAAAGGAACCGCAGGACAAGTAAATTATGCCGCTGCAAAGGGAGCGGTCATTTCGGCTACAAAATCGCTGGCACAGGAAGTGGCTAAGCGAAATGTAACGGTCAATGCTGTAGCCCCAGGATTTATAGCAAGTGATATGACAAAAGATCTTGATGAAAAAGAGCTTAAGAAGCTAGTGCCGTTAAACCGTTTCGGCACCCCCGATGAAGTTGCACATCTTGTTTCATTTTTAGCTTCTGAAAAAGCAGCTTACATCACAGGGGAAGTGGTCAACATCAACGGAGGGATTTACGGTTAAATTCTCAAAAATCCTTTAAATTTGCCAACAAAAGAAGCACTTGGGTTTGGCAAAAAATCAAACTATTACAACTACTGAAAACGCAACCACCTGGACAGGAAAATCACGTGGTACCGTGACGGGATTCAAGATATTTGTTTTTTTCATCCGGAAATTCGGAATTCGGGCTGCGTATGCCTTAATGCATTTACCGATCCCTTATTTTTGCTTGGCAGTACGTAATAATGCAAAGGCTTTACACTATTTTTACACGAAACGCTTAGGCTACAGCTGGCTTAAAAGTTGTGTTAGTATTTACAAGAATTATTATGTTTTTGGGCAATCGTTAGTAGACAAGATCGCCATTCCTATTGGCAAGGGAGATGCGTATTCGTATGAGTTTGACGGAGAGGAGCATATCACCGAAATGTTGCAAAAGGAGGAAGGAGGAATTCTTATAAGTGCCCACGTGGGCAATTTTGAGTTGGCGCAACACTTTTTCAAAAAACGAAATTTTGATGCAGCCATAAGCATTGTTATTACCGACCAGGATCACGAGGATATTAAAGAATATCTTGGGCAATTCACCAAGCGGGATCACGTGAATTTTATAGTGGTAAAGGAAGATATGTCACATATATTTGAAATAAGTGCTGCCATTGCCCAAAATAGAATTGTATGCATTTCAGGAGATCGATTCCTAAATAACACCAAAACTCTGGAAGCCGAATTGCTGGGTAAAAAAGCAAAGTTTCCTATTGGGCCGTTTCAAATCGCCACCCGCATGCAAGTACCTGTTTTGTTTGTGTATGTAATGAGAGAACCCAAAAAGCACTACCATTTATACGCAAGAAAAGTAAAGGTTGAACGTCGCGACGCGCAAGATCTACTCAACAAATTTGCAGCGCATTTAGAATTAGTTGTCAAAAAATATCCGCTACAATGGTTTAATTTTTACGACTTTTGGGGAAAGGGATTGTAAAGTAGGTAACTAGTCAAATGGTAAGTAGCACTTTTTTGCTTAAGTCTGCTTCTATGAATAGCCTAGCGAGATTATTAAAAGGCCTCCCAAAAAGAATAAATTAATGGATCACCCAAATAGTTCACTTCCTATTACTAACATGGAGTTTCTGAAAAAACTCATTCCACATCGGGAACCCATGATCTTAGTAGACACATTGCGCTACCACGATGCGAATAGTCTGGTAAGTAGTTTTCTTATTCCCCAACAATGCTTATTTGTAAAAGAAAACAAATTTTCCGAAGCAGGAATTTTAGAGCATATGGCGCAAAGTGCTGCTTTACATACTGGTTATTCGGGTTATTTAAACAAAAAAGCTACCCGGGAAGGGTATATTGGTGCTATTAAAAAAGCTGAAATCAGACAGCTTCCCCAGGTTGGGGATACCCTGCGAACCGAAGTACATATTTCCTATAGCGCAATGGAGATGATACTGGTACGTCTGGAGTCTAAAGTTGGTGATGTTAACATCGCTTCGGCTGAAATGAGCACGATCTTAAAACCCTTGGAATCTTGAAAGCACCTTGTTACATTTCGGCAGCTGGACTGGTCACACCTTTGGGGTTTTCGGTAGAAGATACATTTGAGATGTTGCTGCAAGATAATACAGCGCTTAAAAAGCAGGAAGATAAAGCAGTTTCAGAAACACCTTTTTATGCGGCGATGCTTTCTGAAAAAAAAATAAACACGCAATTTCAGCAGTTGGGAAATCCTCAACAGTACACCAAGCTAGAAAAAATGATGCTACTTGCTATGGCGCAAACCCTAGCAAACTCCGAAGTAAAAATTTCAGAAAAAACAGCATTGCTGGTAGCGACCACCAAAGGAAATATAGATGCTTTAGATGTAAACAGTGCCTTTGATGAAAGCCGAGCTTATTTGCCTATGCTAGCAAAAAAACTATCCGACTTTTACAATTTTAAAACCGAACCTGTTATAGTTTCAAATGCCTGTGTTTCTGGAATTTTGGCTGTAACCGTAGCGAAACGAATGATTTCAACAGGTCTTTATGAGAATGCTGTACTAGTTGCGGGAGATTTAGTGACCAAGTTTACACTTTCCGGATTTCAGTCGTTTAAAGCATTGAGCGCTGCCCCTTGTAAACCCTATTCAAAATACCGTAGCGGAATTAGTTTGGGTGAAGCAGCGGCATCAGTTTTTATTTCAAAAGAAAAGCACACCAAAAATGCTGTAGAGATCATAGGTGCTGGCTCTTGCAATGACGCCAACCACATTTCAGGACCTTCCCGAACGGGCGAAGGGTTGTACAAAAGTATCGCGGCTGCCTTAAAGGAAGGTCAGTTGGAGGCAAATAAGGTCGATTTTATTTCAGCCCATGGGACTGCTACACTTTATAACGACGAGATGGAGGCTATTGCCTTTACACGCCAGCATATGCAGCACATTCCTTTGCATAGTTTAAAAGGAGCTTTTGGACATACCCTGGGGGCTTCAGGCTTGTTAGAAACTGTAATTGGCTTAGAAATGATGCATCACCAAACAATGCTTCCCTCGCCTGGTTTCGATGAACTGGGTGTTTCCAAACCTTTGCATATTCTGTTACAAAAACAAAAAAAACCAATTGATATTTTATTGAAAACCGCCTCAGGTTTTGGTGGTTGCAACACGGCAGTTCTCTTTAAAAAAGTATCTTAGCAAAAACAACTACAACCAACCTCCCTTTCCATGGCCAAAAAAACCATTAAAGCTATAGATGCCTTAGAAGAAGCCCAGCGTATTGCGCTGGCTCCTTTTGTGTTTCAGACTTCTGTTTCACTCCGCAAACTTGGCGTTTTTAGCTATATTTTTGATAATAGGGATGCCAATGGAGTTTCGTTACTGGATATTTGCGAAGCACTAAAAATCCCTGAATATGGTTTGGGAGTGTTACTGGAAATGGCAGAAAGTGCTGGACTGGTAAAGAAAAATGATGCTGCTAATTTTGAACTCACCAAAACAGGATATTTTTTAAATTATGACAAAACCGTAAGTGTAAACCTGAATTTTACAAATGATGTTTGCTATAAAGGGTTATTTCATCTGAAAGATTCCATAAAAAATCAAAAACCGGAGGGTTTAAAAGAGTTTGGAAACTGGAATACCATTTACGAAGGACTTTCTCAACTTTCATCCGAAGTACAGCAATCGTGGTTTGAGTTTGACCACCACTACAGCGATGGTATTTTTACAGAAGCACTTCAGATAGTCTATTCAAAAAATCCTAAGCACATTTACGATATTGGAGGTAATACAGGGAAGTTTGCATTGCAATGTTTGTCAAATTCTGAAGACATTACCATCACTATTTACGATTTACCCGGACAGCTAAAAAAAGCATTGAAGAATGTAAAAGATGCTGGATTTGGTAGTCGAATTAATGGAAAAGAAATTGACTGGTTGGCGCCCAATACGCAGTTGGAAAAAGGGGCAGATTTGATCTGGATGAGCCAGTTTTTAGATTGTTTTTCGGAAGATGAAATAGTGAAAATTCTTAAATCCTGTGTTGCTGTAATGGACGATACGATGCCGCTGCTTATTACTGAAACATTTACAGACCGTCAAAAATTTGACAATGCACAATATGTGTTAGAAGCCACATCCCTATATTTTACTGCGCTTGCTAATGGAAATAGTAAAATGTATCCAGCCACTGTTTTTATAAAACTTGTTGAAAAGGCTGGATTAAAAGTTGAAGAAGACATTAAGTTAGGCGAGTACCACACAATGTTGGTTTGTAAAAAGAACGAGGCTTGAAAAACGAATATTTCATTTCAGATTTTTGCCACATTACTGCTGAAGAAGTTTCAGTAAATGGTACTGTAGTTCTGAAAAATGAAACTGCTGATTTTGATGCTTTTCTGAAAAAAATATATCAACTTCAAAACCTGAAATATTCTAAGTTTTTTAAAATGGATGCGCTGAGCAAGCTTACTTTTTTAGGAGCCGAATTGTTGTTGAAAAAAGAAGGCAGCTCATTAAAAAACATACAAGACACTGCTTTAGTGTTTTCAAATAAAAGCAGCAGCTTAGAAACCGACAGGAAGCACCAAAAATCCATTCAATCCAATACCGACTTTTACCCAAGTCCCGCAGTTTTTGTGTATACCTTACCTAATATAGGGATGGGGGAAGTTGCTATTCGCCACCAGTTGCAAACCGAAAATGCCTTCTTTGTTTTTGAGCAGTTTGAAGCCGAATTTCTTCAAAAATATACTGTAAGTTTGCTACAAGAAAAAAAGTGCCATCACGTATTATGTGGTTGGACCGAAGTAGATGGAGCTACGCGGCACGGTTTTTTCTATTTAGTAACCCAAAAGGGTAATATACCACACACAAAACAGAACATACAAAATTTATATACGCAACGTTGATGGAAGCATTGAAGCAAGAATTGAAAGAAAGCATACTAGAAGCCTTGAATCTGGAAGAGTTTACCGTAGCAGATATTAATGACACCGATCCTCTTTTTGGTGATGGACTTGGACTGGATTCTATCGATGCTCTGGAATTAATTGTACTTTTAGACAAGGATTACGGAATAAAATTAACCGATCCGGAAGAGAGTAAGTCTATTTTTAAATCTGTTGAGGTTTTAGCTACGTATGTTGAAGCAAACCGAAAGAAGTAGCTGAAACTTCTAACAATGGCTTACGCTTATTGAATACTCTTTTACTATGCCTCAAAAAATCGCCATAACCGGATTAGGAATTATCTCCGCCCTTGGGAATACCGTGGCAACAAATAAAAAAGCGTTACTGAACTCTAAAAGTGGTGTTGGAAAACTTCAAAAAATTGAAAGTATTCACGCTACAACCATAAAAGTAGGCGAAGTTGCATTCACAAATGTTGAGATGGAAGCACTCCTACATCTTCCTCAAAATCATAATTATACAAGAACAGCCTTATTAGGTGGTATGGCTGCTTTAGAAGCCGTGAAGCAAGCTGAAATTAATGATATTTCTGAAGGTAAAACAGGATTTATTTCAGCTACAACTGTAGGAGGAATGGACAAAACTGAAACTCACCTCAAAGAGTTTATTACAAATCCTGAATCTCAAAAATACATCTCAAGCCACCACGCAGGCGATAGTACTCAAAAAATAGCTGACCTACTAGGAATTACCGGATTTACCACCACGGTTAGTACAGCTTGTTCCTCAGCGGCTAATGCTATTATGCTGGGGGCGCGACTTATAAAAGCAGGTAAGCTGGATCGGGTGATCGTGGGTGGAACCGATGCCCTTTCAAAGTTTACCATTAACGGATTTAAATCTTTACTGTTGCTATCTGAAAATGACTGCAAGCCCTTTGATGCAAACCGCAATGGATTAAACCTTGGCGAAGCTGCAGCCTATCTTGTATTAGAATCTGAAGCAGCGGCCAAAGGAAAGAACGCCCTTGCATACCTTTCAGGCTATGGAAATGCAAACGATGCACACCACCAAACCGCCTCTTCGGCAACTGGAGAAGGCGCATTTTTAGCAATGAAAAAAGCACTGGAGATTGCCGGAATAGCACCATCAAAAATAGACTACGTGAACGCCCATGGAACAGCAACCCCCAATAACGATTTGTCTGAAAGTGTTGCGTTACAACGAATTTTTGATAACAAAATTCCAGGTTTCAGTTCTACTAAACCATTTACAGGCCACACCTTAGCTGCTGCAGGTGCTGTAGAAGCGGTGTTCTCAGTCTTAGCGTTACAGGAAAACTGTATGTTTCCTAACCTTAATTTTGAAGCTAAGATGCCGGAAACACAACTAAAACCCGTTGTAAAACTTTATAAAAAAGAGTTGCAAAATGTGCTTTCCAATTCTTTTGGATTTGGAGGTAATTGTTCATCGTTAGTATTCAGTAAAGCGTGAAACCTATTTACATTCATAGCGCCGTCTGTATTACTGCTCAGGATAATTTTGAGGACGGAATCATGGTTCCATTAAATACTTCCGAGGGAAAAGTACAGGCAAAACACCCTGAGTATCGTGATTTTATACCGCCTGCAGCAGCAAGGAGAATGGCACCTGCTGTAAAAATGGGTGTGGCAGCCGCGTCTAAAGCTTTACAAAAAGCAAATGTGGAGCAACCCGATGCCATTATCACTGGTAGCGGGATGGGGTGTATGCTGGATACCGAAAAGTTTCTGAACGCCTTGATAGAAAACAAGGAAGAGTTTTTAACGCCCACAGCTTTTATTCAGTCCACACATAATACGGTGGGTGGACAGATAGCACTTGGGTTGCACTGTAAAGCCTACAACAATACCTACGTTCACGGTTCACTGTCTTTTGAAAGTGCCTTGTTTGATGCACAACTTGCATTGCAAGAAGGGAGCGCAACAACTGTTCTGGTAGGGTGTGTAGACGAATTGGGAACTGAGTTTGTAGAATATGTTCGACTAAAAGAACAACAGGAAACAATTCCTAAACAGGTTCCTTATGGAGAAGGAACCGCTTTTTTCGTGCTCTCTCAGGAAGTCAAGGAAGAAGGTGTGATTTTAAGAGGCTTACAGACTTTCAGAACTGTTTCAGAAGATGACATTACCGAAAAAATGCTTCAGTTCTTACGTGAAAATCAATTGGAAACTGAAAGTATTGATGCAGTTTTCCTGGGAACTACTGGCGACAGTTATGATGGGTATTACAATGTTGTTTCAAAATCATTTTTACCAAAGATTGTGCGGATTCCGTTTAAAGAATATTCAGGAGATTTTTATACTTGCATGGGTTTTGCAGTATGGTGGGCACAGTATTTGTTGCAGGAGCAGTGTGCGCCAGGTTATAATTGTGAACCAGATGTGACACCCAAGTATCAAAATATTTTAATTTATACTCAAGAAAAAGGGCAAAATCATAGCTTTATTTTGCTTTCAAAAACATGAATTTTAAAAGGACGCTCATACTTTTTATAGTGCTATTTATAGCATTGTCCCTTTGTAGCTTGTTCATGCAATTTCCAGTTTGGGTCTTTTATGTGCTCATTGCTCTTTTCCTGTTGCTATTAATTGTGGGTTCCTTTTCTATGAGCCACAATTTTTTTTTGAAATCTTTCACAAACTTAAATTCTTACCAAAGCGACGCAATTGCACTTACATTTGACGATGGCCCACATCCGTTGTATACCCCAAAAGTATTAGCTTTGTTGAAGAAGTACAAGGTCAAGGCAACATTTTTCTGTATAGGAAAGAATGCTGAAAAATATCCAGAGTTAGTGCAGCAAATAGTTGATGCCGGACACACCATTGGCAATCATAGTTTTTCTCATAAACCTTATATTGGTTTTAAAGGCACTAAATGCTGGATAGAAGAACTGGAAAAAAATGACGCCGTATTGGAAGCAATCTTGGGTAAAAAACCTGTCCTTTTTAGACCTCCCTACGGAGTTACAACGCCACATTTGGCAAAAGCCATTGAATTTACAAAACACACAGTAATAGGGTGGAGTCTGCGCACGTACGATACGTCTCCTATACGACACAAAGATGCTATGCTAAAATCTATACAAAGGAATATAGAGCCTGGAGCTGTTATTTTGCTGCATGATACGCATAAAAACATTCCTTATATTTTGGAACACACTTTGATATATTTGCAGCACCACGGATACAGAACAGTTTCCGTTAACGAATTGATAGATGAAAAATAAGTGTACTATTTTCTTTTTGTTAGGTTCAATGTTGTCCCTAACTATATGCATTGGGCAAACACCACTATCTGAAAAAGAACAACGAGCTTTTAAAGAAAGAGTACAGGAAACTGCCAAAAACACTTCGTCCATAACAAGTAATTTTGAACAGGTCAAGCAGTTAGAAATGCTCTCAGAGCCAATTGTTTCAAAAGGAATGTTGGCATTTCAAGCTCCAGATAACATACTTTGGCAGTATACAACTCCAAAGGCGTACAAAGTAATCTTTAAAGAGGAACTCCTGCTGGTAGATAACAATGGTAAGAAAGATGAAATAAAACTGAGTAGCAACAAATTGTTTCGAAGTTTTAACGAATTAATTGTAAACAGTATTAAAGGTGCTTTGTTTGATGAAGATGAATTCGAGATTTCTTATTTTAATACTGCAGAAGGGTATCTGGTGAAGTTTATTCCAAGAGATAAAAAAATGAAGCGATTTGTTTCAGTTTTTGAACTTACCTTCACGCAAGAAAAAGGGGAAGTGATTCAGGTTAAACTCATAGAACCCAATACCGATTATACCTTGATACGTTTCAGCAAAAGGAAGACGAATGTAAAAATTCCTGCAGAAACCTTTACCTTATAACAGATGTCTCCATGAGTCTCTGCGGTATTGCTTTTCTAAGAAGTTCTACAGAGACCCACAGAGAAATAGCAAATGAATTTAGACAACTTTTATACCGTCCAGGCCCTAAAATTAGTTGAAGAACATACGCTTTCTGTGATACTTCAACTTAACCAGGAGCACGAAGTATTTAAAGGACATTTCCCCAACCATCCGGTTTTGCCTGGGGTCGCTATGCTTCAAATTATAAAAGAGCTTACAGAAAAACATTACAAAACTTTACTTTTTATGCATACTTCCAACCGTGTAAAGTTTCTTACCCCGGTAAATCCTTTTGAAAGGGACACGTTGGAGTTTCATCTAACATTTCAGCAGGAAGAGAACACCTTAAAAGTTAAAAATAGCACTACTTTTGTCGATGGAGTCACAGTAATGCAATGTTCACTTGTATTCGCAAAACTTGGCTAAAACAGGTTATTTTTGGAGAGCACTACTACTATAGCGGAACGACTTAAACAGCTTAAATGCTGCGTAGTTCTGGCTACCTACAATAATGAAATGACCCTTCCCAGAATCTTGAATGGGGTGCTTGCTTTTACGGAAGAAATTATTCTGGTAAACGATGGTTCTTCAGATGTAACGCCAGAGCTGTTGGTAAATTACCCGCAGCTAATTCAAATTCATCTACCAAAAAACAAGGGGAAGGGAAATGCCTTAAAAGTTGGTTTTAAGAAGGCTTTAGCGCTGGGCTATGAACGTGCTATTACATTAGATACCGATGGGCAGCATTTTCCAGAAGACCTTCCAAATTTTGTGAATGCCATCGAAGCTTCCGAAGACAAAAATACATTCCTCATTGGCGATAGGAATATGAATGTGGCAGACGTATTAGAAAGCAGTGCCCGGGGAAATCGGATTTCTGGTTTTTGGGTGCGGAGTGTCACCGGACTGCAGCTAACCGATACGCAATCTGGTTTCAGAATGTATCCTATAAAAGCCTTGCAAAAAATCAATTTTTTGCGGTGGACGAAGAAATTCGAGTTTGAAACCGAAGTGATCGTAAGAGCGCATTGGCGGGGCATAACCGTAAAAAATATTCCTATAAAAGTATTGTACCCCGAGGACCGGGTGTCTCATTTTCGACCTTTTATGGACATTGCCCGTATTGTGGTATTAATTATTGGCTTTCTTCTTATGAAGGGCTTGTATATTATTCCACGTGATTATTACAGGCGATTAAAAAAAAAAGGATTCAAAAAATTTTTAGCCGAAGATTTTCTGGGCAGTAAAGATTCTCCAAAAAAGAAGGCTCTTTCCATTGCTTTAGGTGTCTTTTTGGGATTGTCTCCCTTATGGGGTTTTCATACTGTAATTGTTATTTTTCTTGCTATTTTCCTTAAGCTGAATAAAGTGATCTCCTTTGCATTCAGTAATATAAGTTTGCCCCCTTTCATTCCTTTTGTATTGTGGGCCAGCGTGCGAACGGGAAATTTTGTTTTAGGTGAAACATCGTCTTTTTCAATGAGTGAATTAACCGATTTTGATGCGATTAAACATCTTGAAAGCTATTTGGTTGGAAGTGTGGTGCTTTCGGTCACTTCGGCGGTAGTTTTTGGAGTGGTTGGGTATTTAATTTTAAAAGTAGTTCAACCTAGAAAAGTAACGCGGCGTGAGTAATTTTTTTCTGAAAACATACCGTTTTTTTCAGCAACAAAAATCCTTGTTTTGGGTAGGGATGGTGTTGGTTTTCGGGGTATTAGGTTTTGTCGCTAGTTCTATAAAACTTGAAGAGGATATTTCGAAATTAATCCCAATGACTACTGAAAATGAACGCCTTCAAAAAGTGCTGGAAACAGCTAACTTCTCAGATAAAATTATCGTTCACATTCAGAAACAAGAGAAAGGCACTACTGAAGACCTGACCAACTATGCAGCCCAGTTTCTAGACAGCCTTGACCAAAATTTTAAAGGAACTGTAAAAGACGTTCAGGGTACCGTAACCGATGAAACTGCATTGGATGTTCTGGACTTTGTCTATGAAAACATACCGCTCTTTCTAACCGACGACGACTATCAAACCATCGCTCAAAAACTGAATGCAGATAGCATTGCCAATATTACAAAACAGCACTACAACACCTTGGTTTCTCCAACAGGATTATTGGCAAAAAAAACTATCGCACGGGATCCGCTGGGAATTTCATTGCTAGGAATCCAACAATTAAAACAATTAGGAGTAAGCGAAGATTTTGAAGTAGAAAATGGGTTTCTGGTAAGTAAGGATAAAGCACATTTGTTACTTTTTATCACGCCGAAATTTCCAACTTCTGAAACCGATAAAAATGAAGCTTTTGTAGCGAACTTGTATACGTTACAAGAACAGCTTAACAAACAGTATTCTTCGACCGCAGCAGCCAGTTATTTTGGAGGAGTATTTATTGCGGTTGCCAATGCCCAACAAATTAAAAGCGATGTACAAGTAACTGTAAGTGTTGCACTTACCTTATTAGTGTTGCTTTTTATGATCTTCTACCGGAGGCTTACAATCCCAATCATTTTGTTAGTACCAACCTTATTTGGAGGGTTGCTATCTGTAGCTTTTTTGGCATTGTTTCGGGGAGAGATTTCGGGTATTTCTTTAGGAATAGGATCGGTATTATTGGGGGTTACGTTGGATTATTCACTGCATATTTTAACCCATATTCGCAGTGGAGATGGTGCAACAATATTGTTTCATGATGTGGTGAAGCCTATTTTAATGAGTAGTCTAACAACGGCTTTAGCATTTTTATGTTTGCTTTTTATAGATTCACAAGCATTACAGGATTTAGGAGTTTTTGCTGCAATAAGTGTGTTAGGAGCTGCTGTTTTTTCTTTATTTTTTATTCCACAAGTATATAAAGGTAACGCTGCCACCCGGAACAAAAGAACCGTATTGGATTTATTTTCGAGTTACCCTTTTCACACTAATAAAGTACTCATTTGCTTAGTGCTTGCAGCATTAGTTTTGAGTATTTTCACCTATAAGCGCGTTATTTTCAATAAAGATATTTCGCAATTAAATTATGTGCCGGAGTCTTTAAACAAAGCTGAGAAGGAACTAGACACATTGCTAAATACCCAATCAAGATCTTTGTATATTGTTGGGCATGGGACAAGCTTACAAGAAGTACTGGAAGCTAATGATGACGCTCTTTCGGTTTTGAAACAGCTTAAAGAAAATGATAAACTTATAAGTTACAACTCTATTGCGGGTCTGGTTGCTTCAGAAAAAAAGCAGCAGCAAAAAATTGAAACCTGGAATCGGTTCTGGAATACAACCTTAAAAGATAGTACTACGCAGTTATTGAAAAAAAATGGGGTTGCAGCTGGTTTTAAACCTAACTCATTTCTACAATTTTATGATGTATTAGAGCAGGATTTTGAGCCGTTACAACTTTCAGAATTTGAAACAATCAACACGATAGCAACAGCCGATTTTATTTCCAGTAAAAACGGATTTACAACGGTAACGTCATTAGTGAAAGTTTCCGAGGAACAGTCAGAGTTAGTAAAACAAGCGTTCGCTCAAACGGAGGCTATTTTGGTCATCGATCGTTTAGACATAAACGAAACCCTGCTAGGGAACCTTAAAACAGATTTTAATAAACTTATTTATTTCAGCTTGGGTGTGGTCGTGTTTTTATTATTGCTTTTCTACCGAAATTTAAAACTAACGCTCGTCACTATTTTGCCTATACTGCTTACTTGGTTTATCACCTTAGGAATTATGGGAGTATTAGGATTGCAGTTTAATGTATTCAATGTAATCATTACCACGTTTATTTTTGGGCTGGGAGTAGATTATAGTATTTTCGTTACTAATGGATTGCTACTAGATGGCACAGGTCCAAAAATAGCATTGGCAACCCACAAAACAGCCATTTTGCTTTCAGTGCTTACAACTGTTTTGGGTGTTGGAGTGCTTATTTTTGCAAAGCATCCTGCCTTACACTCCATCGCTTCGGTTGCAGTTATTGGGATACTTTCTGCTATGATAATTTCGTTCACTGTACAGCCTTTGTTATATCATTTTCTTATTTTTAAAGGTCTTAAGAAGCATTCCAGATGAGCCAGATAAAAACCACCCCCATTACCGTTGTAGATAGTATTAACAAAGCAGATTTTGTAAAGCAATACTACAAACCACAACGTCCGGTGCTTATTAAGAACCTGACGAAAGACTGGCCAGCTTATAAAAAGTGGGATCTGGACTATATTCAAAGCCTGGCTGGAGAGCAAGTAGTGCCTTTGTACAATAATGTGCCTACCAAAGGGCATAAGAAATCGGTTGTAGCTGCTGTCGAAATGAAGCTCTACGATTACATTGACATCTTAAAAAAAGGTCCTACAGACTTGCGCATGTTTTTTTACAATGTGCTTCAGAAAATGCCACAACTTACCAAAGATTTCGATTACCCCGATATTGGTTTACCTTTTTTTAAAAAACTCCCCGTGATGTTCTTTGGAAGTAAAGGCGGAAAAGTACTGGCGCATTACGATATGGATCTGGCAGATTTAATGCACTTCCACTTTCACGGAACCAAAAAAGTAACGCTGTTTCATCCCGATCAGGCAAAATATTTATATAAAGTGCCGTATACGGTGCATAATCTGGAAACCATAGATATGGATCATCCAGATTTTAATACATATCCTGCATTACGTGATGTGGAAGGAATTTCAGTAACCATGCAACACGGTGATGCACTTTATATGCCTAGCGGGTATTGGCACTATATAACCTATGAAGATGCAGGTTTTTCCATCACTTTGAGAGCTTTTCCAAGAAACGGGAAGCGTCTGGCAAAGCTACTCAGTAACCTTCTTTTTATGCGAAATTTTGAAAATATCATGCGCCGTATCCAAGGCGAGAAATGGACCGATTATAAAGAAAGTAAAGTGTTACGAGAGGTGAATAAGCGGTATGAGAAGTAACAGGTTTAACATAGCAATACTTTTTTTACTAGTCTTAACCCTAACAGGCTGTGGAGTCAAAAAATCCCTTGAAGACCGCCCGGACATTTCAAAATATACAAGGGACCTTCCAGAAAAACTAACCATAAATGACAGCACCTTTACTCAGGGAAATAACTTCCTGACCAAAAACAAGTTTGGTTTATGGGAGCTTTACGTAGAAGGGAATCCCTTGGAACGTGGATTGGCAAACGGAAGCTTAACACAAGCACTTTACTACAAACAGGAAAAAGTATTTCTCGATAAAGTAAATAGCCTAGTGCCTGGTGAAGGACAACAAAAGTTCTTAACCAAATTTTTAAAATGGTACAACCGTAAGATGTACAAGCACATCCCCGAAGAGTACAAAACCGAAATATACGGAGTCTCAAGATATGCATCACCAGAGTTTAATGACCTGGCTCCGCCGTATTTACGTTCGCTGTATTTACACGGCGCGCATGATATTGGACATGCGCTACAGGATTTAATGCTGGTGGGCTGTACGAGTTTTGCTGTTTGGGACACCAAAAGTGAGGATGGAAACTTACTGATAGGACGCAATTTCGATTTTTACGCAGGCGATGCTTTTGCTGAAGAAAAAATAATAGCTTTTGTACATCCGGAGGAAGGACACAAATTTATGAGCGTGACCTGGGGTGGTTTTATTGGCGTTGTTTCCGGGATGAATGACCAGGGGTTAACGGTAACCATTAATGCAGGAAAGTCGAAGATTCCTTTGGTGGCAAAGACCCCTATTTCCATTGTAGCACGTGAGATTTTGCAGTATGCTTCCACCATCGATGAAGCTATTGCTATTGCAAAAACAAGAGAAGTTTTTGTTTCTGAAGCAATTATGGTGGGAAGCGCCAAAGATGAAAAAGCAGTTTTACTGGAAGTATCGCCTACCGATTTTGGTGTTTTTGAAGTTGAAAATACTTCAGCATTAATTTGTGCAAACCATTTTCAAAGTGAAGTATTTGAGAATGACCGAAGAAACCTAAAGACCATTGAAGAAAGCCATACTGCCTACCGTTTCAACCGAATGACAGAGTTGCTGGATTCTGAAGAAAAAGTAAATCCTACGGAAGCCGTTGCACTACTTAGAAACCGGAAAGGATTAAACGGTGCAGACATCGGCTATGGAAATGAAAAAGCCTTAAACCAGTTGCTGGCACATCATGGGATTGTGTTTCAGCCTGCCGATTTAAAAGTGTGGATATCTGCCAATCCGTATCAACTGGGTGCTTTTGTGTGCTACGATTTGGAGGAGGTGTTTACCAATAGAGCGGGAAATCCATCGCTTATTTCTCTTTCAGAAAAAGAGCACACTATCGCTGCTTCGCCCTTTTTACAAACCCAAGCCTATGAAAATTATAAGGCTTACCGGAAAATCGAAGCTGAAATTGAAACTGAAATCGAAACTGACTTGTACCACAATACATCAAACATTGAAGGTTTAATATCCTTAAATCCAGAGTATTGGAAAGCGCATTATTTAGCAGGGCGCTATTACTACGAAATCAAAAATTATAAAGAAGCTGTGATAGCTCTCACCGAAGCTTCACAAAAAGAGATACCTTCGCTGGATGAAGTGGAATTGGTGGAGAAATTTTTGAAAAAAGCCAAGCGAAAATTGAAATGAAAAAACCTAGTATAGCAACAAAACCTACACAAGAAATTGAAGCTTTTCAGTATCAAAAACTGAAAGAGACGCTACAGTATGTTTCAGAAAATTCGCCGTTTTACAGAGCGCTATTTGCCAAAAACAATATTGAAATTGACGAAATAGATAGTTTGGCAGCTTTGCGAAAAATTCCGTGCACCACAAAAGACGATTTACAAGAATACAATGATGATTTCTTCTGTGTTCCCAAAAATAACATCATAGATTATGTGACTACTTCTGGAACACTAGGAGCGCCTGTTACCATTGGATTGACCGAAAAAGATTTGCAGCGATTAGCCTACAATGAATCAATTTCCTTAGCGTGCTCTGGTATCACGAGCGAAGATACTGTGCAGTTAATGACAACGCTGGATCGTAGATTTATGGCTGGGCTGGCATATTTTACAGGGCTTCGGAAGTTGGGAGCCTCCGTAATTAGAGTTGGCTCTGGCATACCAGAATTACAATGGGATAGTATTTTAAAATTTCAACCCACCTATTTAATTTGTGTGCCTTCATTTTTGTTAAAGCTGGCGGTTTATGCCCGAGAACATACCATTGATATTTCAAAAACTTCGGTTAAAGCGGCAATTTGTATTGGAGAACCCATACGTGATGAACATTTTGAGCTGAATGCCCTCGGAAAGAAAATTTCAGAAGCATGGAATATCGACTTATATGCTACCTATGCTTCTACTGAAATGCAAACCGCATTTAATGAGTGTGAAGCAAAACAAGGGGGACATGCGCATCCGGATCTTATTATTACTGAAATTCTAGATGAGCAGGGGCAGCCCGTGCCAGATGGTACAGTTGGTGAACTTGTGATTACAACTCTCGGGATCGAGGGGATGCCACTCGTGCGTTTTAAGACGGGAGACATGGTAAGAGCGCACACCCAAGTCTGCTCTTGTGGTAGAAACACCCAGCGATTGGGACCGGTAGTTGGCCGGAAACAGCAAATGATAAAATACAAAGGCACCACCCTCTATCCGCCTGCTATGTATAATATTTTACAGGATTTTGAACAAATACAAAGTTTCGTGATCGAGATTTTTCAAAACGAACTAGGTACCGATGAACTATTGGTAAAAGTAGTCTCAGACGATCTTTCGGAAAATTTCAAGGACACCTTAAAAGATCATTTTAGAGCAAAACTCCGCGTACGTCCAGGAATTGAATTTACCACACAAGACAGAATTGAGGTGCTGCAATCTCCAAAATTAAGCAGGAAACCTGTTTTGTTAGTAGATAGGAGAGGTTAATTTATCGCTATAAAAGCAAAATCTAACAATCTATTATCTTAAAAATGCAAAGAGCATTTATGAGGAGCGAGAAGGTTTAGGACTTTCTAATAAAAAGCTGGGCTCTTATGGACAACACATGTTTAAAACCATGGTTGCAGCTTGTATACCTATTTTCTGTAAATAATATTCTTACAAAAAAACCTCCTTCAATGCTAGAAGGAGGTGTTGTCTAATTACTTGTTGAGCTTACTCTTAAAAGCTATTTTTTTATCAATTGCTTTGTAACCTGTCCAATTTCAGTAGTAATTAAAATAAAATAAGTTGCATTTGCTAATTCTGAAATGTCCATTTGTATTTCGGATGCTCCAGTTGTATAAGCAACATTTTTAATTAAGCGACCTGTAATATCGTAGATACCTATGCCTTTTAATGGTATGGACTTTGGATTGCTTAAAACTACGTAATTTGAAGCTGGGTTGGGGTATACAGTGAGACTCGAGGTATCGAAATTATTTTCTTCAATCCCTAACGTTTGTGTTACTACCAGCTCAAATATATATGCGTCACTATTGCCGTATTCGTCCTCAACACTCAGGATAATGTCGTACACACCAGCAGTAAGTACCGATCCTATAAGGGGATCCTGTTCAAGAACAATTCCTGCTCCTACTGAGCTGCAATTGTCGGTAACTAACACTCCTTGGGTAAAGTCTTCAAGAATGTACTCTCCATTGGTATCTGTTTCGCGCTCCTGGTCGCTCGGGAGCGTGCTGTTATCAAAGGCTGGACCCAGCGTGTCTACTACATTTACAGTGGCAGTACAGGTAATCATAACTCCGTTTGCATTGTTTGCAGTCACAGTTACAACGGTGGGGGTCCCTATGTTAGCGCACGTAAATGTGTCCACGTCCAGTTCTATGGTAAGTGTATTACAGACATCTTCCAGGTTTGTAATTACATCTTCAGGAAGAATAGTGACAGTACCTGTCTCATCTAACGGCACAGTTATATTCTGGCAGGTGAAGGACGGTATTGAGTTGTCTTCTACTGTCACCACAGCTACACAGCTACTGCTGTTTCCGCTTATATCTGTTGCTGTAAGTACCACATCGTTAGGCCCTACGTTTGCACAGTTAAAAGTATCTATGTCTAAGCTTAGCGCTAGAGTTTCACAGTTATCTGTACTTCCTCCATCTACATCTGTTGCTACAATGCTTGCGTTGCCGTTAGCGTCTAGCTGTATGGTAATGTCCTGGCATACTGCTATTGGGTCGATCGTGTCTTCCACAGTGACTATGGCCGTACAGGTATTGCTATTTCCGTTTACATCGGTTATTGTTAGGGTTACGTTATTTGGTCCTACGTCTTCACAGGTAAAGTCTGTAGGGGATGCAGTTATGGATGCAATACCACAGTTGTCTGTGCTTCCTCCATCTATACTTGCTGGTGTAATACTCACATTTCCTGTTGCGTCTAATTGAACAGTTATGTCCTGGCATACCATTGCTGGTGGTAGGCTGTCCTCAACTGTTACCGTAGTTGTACAGGATGAACTGTTTCCGTTTTCATCAGTTACTGTAAGGGTTACCATGTTTGGACCTATATCTGCACAAGTAAAGCTGTCTGGAGAAACTGTCAAAGTAATATCTCCGCAGTTATCGATGGAGCCATTGTTAATTTGTGAGGGATCAAGACTTACATTTCCTGAAGCATCTAGTTGAACCGTTAAAGGCGCAGCGCAATTTGCCATCGGAGGGGTTGTGTCTTCAACTGTAATTACCTGTACGCAGTTGGAGGCATTTGCATTGGCGTCTGTTGCTGTCCAGGTTCTTGTTATGGTAAAATTACTACCCATTCCCATAGTAATAACGTCACTAAAAGTAATTGCAGGTGAGCCGTCACAGTTGTCTGTGGCAGTTGCTGTGCCTGTATTTGCCGGGGTCGTGTCTTCGTCACATTCAATAGTGCTATCGCCTGGGCATGTTAGTACAGGTGGTGTCGTGTCTTCAACAGTAATAATCTGATCGCAGGACGAGCTGTTTCCGTAAGCATTTGTTGCCATCCAGGTTCTTGTTATTACTGAATTATTTCCTACTCCAGGAGCCACCATATCCGAAAAGGTAATGACAGGAGTTCCAGGACATGCATCAGTTGCAGTGGCTGTTCCTGTGTTTGTTGGTGAACTGTCTTCATCACATTCAATGGTAACGTTGGCAGGACACATAATAGTAAGATTACAGGTGACAATGTCTACATTTACTACCCCCAGTGAGACAGTAGTTCCTCCTCCAGCTCCTGTGTTTCCACCATCGTTTGCTGTTATAGTGAGCGTAGTAGCATCATCTCCGGTTAAACCGGGAGGTCCGGTATATTGAAGGTTGGCAGGTATGTTTAAATATGTGTCTATGTTTGCGGCTGTTCCGTCCAGGATCACTGTATTAGCTGCTCCTGAAACTGAAACTCCTCCTCCCGGAACCCCTGTTAAAGTTCCCACTCCTGCTGTAATTGTTAGTGTCACTGGGCTTGTTGCGGAATCAATATCATCAAACACACCTGCAGATAAATCTACATTAGAGGGTGTATTCTCGATTACTATGATATCGGTTGGTAAAGAATTGTAGGTTGGGTCATCGTTTACAGCACCAATATCGAAGGTTACAGAAGCGTCATTAGAATTTGCAATACCATCGTTGCTACTAAAAGAAATTGTACCTGCGTTAACCCCGTTCAGGTTGGGCGTAGGAGTAAAGGTAGCAGCATCTAAGGCAGTATTTATATTTGCCAGAGTTCCAGCTGCTGTAAAATTTGCAGTTCCGTTTCCGCCTCCCCCAAAGGTAATACCCCCAGCTCCAAGCGTTACAGTTCCGCCAGTTATTGTAAAGGTGACGGTTTGATTATCTCCATCGGGATCTGAAACATCAATATTGTTATCCAATGCTACGTTAATATCATCCTCATTTACAGTTGGGGCATTTGGTGCAGTAGCAACGGGAGCATCGTTAGGAATTCCTGAAAGACTAAAGTCCAGATCGTACATTTGTACATTATTAACTGCAGTACCTTCCTGATTTACTTTTACGTAATAGGTGCCCGCAACGGGAAGTGGGATGTTATTTACAGTTTCAGCAACACCAGGGCCGTTTCCGTTACCTGTTGCTAAAATGGTAACCCCATTAGTATCGACGATCTCAAACATTAAATTTGCAACGGTAAGTGCATTAAAATTAGAGCCGGCACTACAAGAGCCGTTAGGGTTTTGTACGCCGTCTAAATAAGTGGTCCCAGTGGGTGTGAGTGTTCCCGAAAGGGTCGTGGCTTGGTTTACAGTAAATGAATAATAATCTGTGTCTCCATTATCGTCAATACTTCGTTGCGATCTCGAATAAGAAGTAGGCACTGGGTTTGCGCCTAAGAAAGTAGCTCCAACTGCAGTATCGTTTGTCCCATCGGGATCTCCATAACCTCTGTTTGCGGCAAGAATATCATCTTCTTGTGGTCCTGTAAATGCCGTTGTAACAAAAGGCTCCATTAATTTGGTTGTGTTTACAGGGCACACATGTTGTATACCTATACCGTGACCTATTTCATGGGTGAGGACATTGGTAGTTCCAATAGTGGGGTTATTTGCAAAATAGTTGTCTCCGGTGTCTATGATCATATCGCCCCCATTAGGAAAATAATTACAGGCAAGAACACCGCTGTTTCCATCAATTAGGTGTCCGGAAATACGCATATCACCGCGTACTCCTAGGATTCCGGTACTGGAAACGTTGGTAGCTCCGTCGTCATTGGGTTCATAAACAAAGATCAACCCGGATGTAGTGCTCCAGGAGTTAAACATATTGACAAAAATAGTGTGCCAGGGTGCAGTAGTATAATCTCCAGGAACAGCTGGCGGTCCATAAATACCATTAAAAAAACTAATAAAATCACTTGTAAAAGTACCGGCATCCGGTAATTGGCATCCTCCGTTTCCTATGGTGGTGCCATCGGGGACATAACTCCAGGTTAAGGTGGTGATATCACCTTGTCCTAAACCTCCTCCGTTTGTTGCGGTTGAGTTCCATCGGTTTCCTAAATTAAATCGGTTGGACTGTATGCCTAAACTATTCTGGATCGCAGTTCTGTTTGCATAAAACGCTTCAACAAACGCTCTGTCTGTATCAGGAGCAAAACAAGTAGCTGGGCCATTTGCAAAGGCTTCAGGGTTTGCTTTTGCCCATTCTAGAGCACTTTTTAATGACTCATTGAGATTGGGTTTAAAAGATTCAAGCGCTTCTTTTTTGCTTACATATACATTTTCAGATGAAATTTTATGGTCTGAAGGAACTTCAGGTGTGGTTTCTGTGAAATGGAAAAAAGTTAAGCAAGCTGCTAAACACAGAATGAGAAATGGGACTATTTTTTTCATTTTAATAGATAATTTGTTAACGTGTAGGTTGGTGCAAGATATATTTTATTTTAAATATGGGCACATTTATCTATACTAAAAGCCTCAAAACTATTCTGTTCCGGGGAAGAGGTGTTGAATAGGTAGCCTACTTATTCAGAATTGGAACGCTCTCCGTATGCAACCGCCACGTGTAGCCCTTTGAGCTTGTCTTATCCAAATCGAACACAGAATAATAGCGCCTCATGTTCCTGGGGTTTTCTGGATCTACCACAATAGGGTCAAGGCTTTCCGGGTTGTTGTCCTTGTGTATGGAGAAGCCATTTACAACTAGTTTCCACTGATTGTTCCTTAAAACATAGAGGTAGTGCTTTGTGAAAACGGGATCTTTCAGCTTTGCTTTAACAAGAAGCAGGTCACGGTCAAATTGATCAAAACGAAGGGTTGTTAAGGTCGCTCCATAGGTGTCCGGAATTATAATTTTTGGGGCAGCGGCATCTTCAAATGCAACGGTTGTCCTTCCGTTGCGTCTGTCTACGTTATCTACTACGGCAAAAAAAGGTTCCCGCTCAGATAAAAAATTTGCAGTCACTGCTCCTTTGGGTACCTTGGGTTCCTCTAGTTTTGGCAAATCATCTTTTGGGATGTTTACAGGGGTTGTTGTGTCTTCTACTGGGGGGCCAATTATATTCTTGTTTTTTTCTTTTGGCGGGGAACCGCATGATAGTATTAGGCTAACGGTAATTAGTGTGGCAACGTGCATATATAAATTGGGTTTGTTGCCTTTTATAACGGTCATAATACAATTAAATTTTAAAAGTGATTACGGGCATCTTGGCATGGTTCACCAAATCTTCACTTATACTACCATTAAAAAAGTGTGAAAGTCCTTTACGACCGTGGGTACTCATTCCTATAAGTTGCGCTCCAATACTTCTTGCAAATCCTAATATTCCTTTTTCTACGGTTGTATCGCAGTAAATATTGGTCGTGTAATTTTCGGCGCCCGTTCCTTTCAGGAATTTATTTATAATGTTATTAATTTCTTCAGTGGTCTTAAAATCGTTCGGCGCATTTACATATAACAAATGTATTTTTGCTCCTACATCTTTGGCAAATTTCTGAGCTTGTGCAAAAGGCTTACGGCATTCTTCGGCAAAATCTGTTGCAAACACAAAATCCTTAATATCAAAAGTTTCGTGTTCGTTTTTAATTACGAGTACGGGGATTTCTGAAGTACGAACTACCTTTTCTGCATTACTTCCTATAAACATTTCTTTAAACCCACTAGTACCGTGTGAGCCCATAACAATAAGGTCTATGTCTTTATCTTTTACAGTAAGTTGCACATCGTCATAAATCTCCCCGTGACCAATTGCTTCGTGAATGTCGATCTTAGCCAGGTAGTCTCTTTTTAGAAGCTTTTCAAATTTCTGATTGGCTAGTTTTATAAAGTAGATAGATTCTGGTTTAGCTCTGGTAACATCGCCTGTAGTTAGGTTTCCAGGAAGGTCCAGCGAATGTTCTAAATAGATTTCAGCAGTATTCTTTTCAGCAATTAAAGCTGCTACTTTAAGGGCATTATCTGCCTGGGTTGAAAAATCTGTAGGTACAAGGATGCGTTTCATATGCGTAGTGTTTTTTAGATTGTTTAGCTATCAGTAAGGTACAAAAAATTAATCGGCTGACATTCCTTTTTTAATTCTGAAAATTTGTAGTATATTTGCACCGAATTTGATACACAATAAGTAGAGGGGACACTAAAAGTCCCCTCTTTTTATAGCCCAAATTTACTGTAAACAATGCAAAAAGAAGTAGAGAAATTACTAAATGAAGCCCTGGCAGAAAAGCCACATCTGTTTTTGATTGACCTTTCCATTACGGGGGCAAATCAGATACGTGTTATTATTGATGGAGACAACGGGGTGTCTGTACAGGACTGTATGGATGTGAGCCGTGCTATTGAACATAATCTAGATAGGGAAGAGCAGGATTTTTCTTTGGAGGTACTTAGTGCAGGTGTTTCAGAACCACTTACTATGGTGCGACAGTATAAAAAAAATGTTGGGAGGTCATTGCAGCTTACAACTGAAAATGATACCATAGAGGGAGAGTTAACCGAGGTGACGGAAGATGCCGTAACGTTAAAGTGGAAAGCCCGCGAGCCAAAGCCTGTAGGAAAAGGCAAGGTGACCGTAAAAAAAGAAGCGACCGTGCCTTATAACGATATTGTAGAAGCAAAAGTGATGATAAAATTTAATTAAAAGATGCCATGGAAAATTTAGCATTAATCGATTCATTTTCTGAATTTAAAGACGACAAGCAAATAGATAGAGTAACGCTTATGGCGATACTTGAGGAAGTATTCAGAAATGCTTTAAAAAAGAAATTTGGTAGCGACGATAATTTTGATATTATTGTAAACCCAGACAAAGGAGATTTAGAGATTTGGAGAAACCGAATTGTAGTTGCAGATGGTGAAGTGGAAGATCCAAACGAAGAAATTTCATTAACCGAAGCTCGTAAAATTGAAGATGACTTTGAAGTAGGCGAAGATGTTTCAGAAGAAGTAAAATTAATGCAGTTGGGACGTCGTTCCATCTTGGCATTGCGCCAGAACTTAATTTCAAAGATTCACGAACACGATAATACTATCATTTACAAACAGTTTAAAGACCTTGAAGGAGAGATTTATACTGCTGAAGTACACCACATCCGTCACCGTGCTGTAATTTTACTGGACGATGAAGGAAACGAGATCATACTTCCGAAGGACAAACAAATACCTTCAGATTTTTTCCGCAAAGGAGATAACGTACGTGGGATTATTGAAAGTGTAGAGTTAAAAGGAAACAAACCTGCGATTATTATGTCGCGCGCCAATCCGGTATTTTTGGAAAAACTGTTTGAGCAGGAAATCCCAGAAGTATTTGACGGTTTAATTACAGTTAAAAAAGTAGTGCGTATTCCGGGGGAGAAGGCAAAAGTAGCTGTAGATAGTTATGACGACCGTATTGATCCGGTAGGCGCCTGTGTAGGGATGAAAGGAAGCCGTATTCACGGAATTGTTCGTGAGCTAGGGAACGAAAATATTGACGTAATTAATTACACTGAAAATTTAACACTCTTTATTACACGTGCGCTAAGCCCGGCCAGAGTGACTTCAGTTAAGATTAATGAAGAAACAAAAAGAGCTGAGGTAATTTTGAAGCCGGAAGAGGTTTCTAAAGCAATTGGTCGTGGCGGACATAACATACGTCTGGCGGGACAACTCACTGGTTTTGAAATCGATGTATTGAGAGAAGGAGCTGAAGAAGATGTAGAGTTAAGAGAGTTCTCTGATGAAATTGACGGATGGATTATAGACGAGTTCAAGAAAATTGGACTTGATACCGCGAAAAGTGTGCTGGAACAAGACATTGCAGATCTGGTAAAACGTACCGATCTGGAAGAAGAAACCATTCAGGAAGTGGTGAATATATTAAAAGAAGAATTTGAAGAGTAGTTTTAACGTAGCACACATTTTAACTACTTTTACAACACGTTAGAAAAAAGGAAGCATTTTTATGGCTGAAACAAAAACAATGAGGCTGAGCAAAGTATTGCGCGAATTCAATATCTCGCTAGATCGTGCCGTGGAATTTTTAGGTTCCAAGGGATACGAGGTAGAGGCACGCCCTACTACCAAGATTTCTGGTGAAGAATATGAAGCGCTGTTTGAAGAATTTCAAACAGATAAGAGCAAGAAAGTAGCCTCAAAAGAAGTTGGCGAAGAGAAACGTAAGGAGAAGGAAGAGCTACGTATTGAGCGCGAGCGCGAACTTGAGGAGAAAGAGCAGAAAGCCGAAGCCAGAAAAGTAATAAAAGCCGAAGCCAATTTAGGAGGCCTTAAACAGGTTGGTAAAATTGATCTTGATGCTAAGAAAGCCGATGCGAAGGAAGAGAAAAAGGAGGAACTAAAAGAAGAGTCTCCTAAGGAAGAAGTTAAAGAAGAAGCAAAAGAAACAACAAAAGAAGAGGCTAAGAAGGAGAAAGCTGCAGAAAAAGCACCTACAGAAGAAAAGCCAAAAAAGAAAGCTGCTGAAAAGAAAGAAGCAACTAAAAAAGAAGCTAAAACCGAAAAGGCAGAGGAAAAGACAGCTGCAAAAAAAGAAGTAGCTAAAGAAGCTGAAGAAAAGACTGCACCTCCAACAGAAGAGGCAAAAGAACAGGAGGCTACGAAAGGGAGTGATATAGTAAAAACTACCTATAAAAAACTTGACGGACCTAACTTCACAGGAAAGAAAATTGACCTTACTCAGTTCAAAAAGCCTGAGAAAAAGAAAAAAGAAAAAACCGATGCCAACAAAGAAAAACGTGGGCGTCGTAGACGTATAAGTAAAGGTCCTGGTACCAGCGGAGGGCAAAGTAATAACCGAGGAAGAGGAAGAGGAAGAACAAATACTCCTAAAGAAGAGCCTACCGAGGAAGAAATCCAAAAGCAGGTAAGAGAAACCCTGGAAAAACTGCAGGGGAAATCGTCTAAAGGAAAAGGAGCTAAATACCGTCGTGAAAAACGAGATAGCCACCGTCAAAAGACAGAAGATGATCTGGCACAACAAGAACTGGATAGCAAACTGTTGAAAGTAACAGAGTTTGTTACCGTAAGTGAAGTTGCTACTATGATGGACGTTCCCGTAACTAACGTAATTTCTGCATGTATGTCACTTGGAATGATGGTGACAATGAACCAGCGTCTGGATGCTGAAACACTTACTATTGTAGCAGACGAGTTTGGCTACGAAGTAGAATTTATAACAGCCGATATTGAAGAGTCTAAATTTGATGAAGAGGATGCTCCGGAAGATTTAGAAGCACGTGCGCCAATCGTTACCGTAATGGGTCACGTAGATCACGGTAAAACATCCTTACTGGATTATATTCGTAAAGAGAATGTAATTGCAGGAGAAAGTGGAGGAATTACACAACATATCGGGGCATACGGAGTACAATTAGAAGGAGGCCAGAAAATAGCTTTCTTAGATACACCAGGTCACGAGGCCTTTACCGCAATGCGTGCAAGAGGTGCTCAGGTTACCGATCTTGCCATTATTGTAGTGGCTGCAGACGACGATATTATGCCGCAAACGAAGGAAGCGATCAGCCACGCGCAAGCAGCTGGAGTACCTATTGTATTTGCGATCAACAAAATAGATAAGCCTACCGCAAATCCTGACAACATTAAGCAAGGACTCGCACAAATGAACCTATTGGTGGAAGACTGGGGTGGTAAAATACAATCCCACGACATTTCAGCAAAAACAGGGGAGGGCGTTAAAGAATTACTGGAAAAAGTATTGCTGGAAGCCGAATTATTAGAGCTACAGGCAAATCCGGACAGATTAGCCAACGGTACCGTTGTAGAAGCATTCTTAGACAAAGGTCGAGGGTATGTTTCCACAATTCTGGTACAAGGAGGTACTCTTAAAATAGGAGACTACGTACTGGCCGGTCAACACAGTGGTAAAATTAAAGCGATGCAGGATGAGCGTGGAAACAACGTAAAAACTGCAGGACCATCAACACCAGTGTCTATCTTAGGACTGGACGGTGCGCCACAAGCGGGTGATAAGTTTAATGTATTTGTAGACGAGCGTGAGGCAAAAGACATTGCCAATAAACGTACACAGTTACAACGTGAGCAATCTGTAAGAACACAACGCCATATTACTCTGGATGAAATTGGACGTCGTATTGCCCTGGGAGACTTTAAAGAGCTTAACATTATCCTGAAAGGGGATGTGGACGGTTCGGTTGAAGCCTTGACAGACTCGTTCCAGAAACTATCTACAGACGAAATTCAGGTAAATATTATCCACAAAGCAGTAGGACCTATTACCGAAAGTGATGTGTTGTTAGCTTCTGCTTCCGATGCAATTATCATAGGATTTAACGTGCGCCCAATGGGGAATGCACGCCAGATAGCCGATAAGGAAGAAATCGATATCCGTACCTACTCTATTATCTACGCAGCCATCAACGACTTGAAAGACGCGATGGAAGGAATGTTATCTCCGGAGATGAAAGAGGAGATCACAGGTACTGCTGAAATTAGAGAAACCTTCAAGATTTCTAAAGTAGGAACTATTGCAGGTTGTATGGTAACCAGCGGTAAGATTATCCGTAACAACAGTATTCGTTTAATACGTGAAGGCGTGGTAATCCATACAGGTGATCTGGAATCGTTAAAACGTTTCAAGGACGATGTAAAAGAAGTAGCAAAAGGGTACGATTGTGGTATCCAGTTAAAGAACTACAATGACATACAAGTAGACGATATCATTGAAGGCTTCCAGGAAGTTGCAGTGAAAAAGAAGCTGAAGTCAAATAAGTAGTCAGACATTTTAGTACTCAGTAAATCAGTACGCAATAAAAAGTACAAAGGCTTTTCAGAAGTAACTCTGAAAAGCCTTTTTTCGTTAGCATACGCTAGCTGTGTTACGTTTTTTATCTCATAAAAGTGGTTGTTTGCTCAATGATATACTTAGTTGGCTCATTTTTCGTTTTTAATATATAGGCCAACCATTACTTTTATCTTAAAACCATCATTTTATGAGACGCAATATAGTTGTTCTATTCTTTTTATCTACAGTTTCAATTTTTGCACAAACCGAGTTTAAAGACCATGGCAATGGTTTAATTTACTCGAATGAAGCAATGACCAAACTTTCTCAGATTGTTGAAAGTGAAAATCAACAATTCAGGATTTGTGATTTCTCAAAAACATTTACATCTTCAGAACAAAGCCATTGTGAATATTTTTACTTACCAGCAGAAAAATACAGTGCTATTCTGAATGATGTTAAAGGAGCTATCTCAAAAGCAGACTTTATAAAAAAATATGTTGAGGAAGAAATTGGGAAACAATTGGTTGTTAAAATGGAATATCTCAATTATAAAGAGATTCCTACAACTAGCTTTACACTATATCCTTCAGAAAATAGTATCACTTTTGAAACCAAATTATTGAAAAAGAATACTATAGGAAATTGGATTATAGACCATAGTGAGTACGGAGTTGAAGTGCTGTATCTTGAAAATGCTATGAGCGCAATCCCTTTACCAGCCCGATATTCTAAAATGTTGCAATATTCTGAATGTCTTATAGACACTACCGTAACAATACACCCAAAAGGAGCAACCCGGACTGGGTATAGATTTCCAAAAAGAGAAGAACTAACTAAACAAGATGAATTATTACAATACATAGAGAAGAGATTTGGTAAAAAGCCTCCTGTATTGAAGGAAGGTACAGAATATAACGATGGAGAATATGAACAATATTGGAATGATACCGAAATATATGAAACAGAAAAAGATGTGTTTGTATCTTCTGTTTTGTATAGTGATAAAGGTTTTAAAGAGTTATTGCTAGAAGCTTATAATGAAGCCATCACAACTAAGGAATCACTTCCTATATTAGACAGTTATTTTGAAGATTATTTATCTAAAAAACACGCACTACAAATTAAAAGGAATAGAATAGTTGTAGGTACTTGTAGCATGGATAGCAGTCCGAGATATCATGCTTTGGAAATTGCACATTTAGCAGCTGAGAGTTATAGCTGGGATGTGTTTTTAAGAGCACATTTAAATATAATGAATGATAATTTTCAAAGAGCATCGGACGGGAGTTATGCATGGGGACAAAGACAAACGTATATTAAAGAGCTTGAAGCTTTACAGATAAATGTTAAAGAATTATTGTTCGGTATTGCCTTGAGTTCATCCAACGTAAGTAAAAATCATTATTATGGAAATGTAAGACGTTTAGGAAGAGCCATTTCAGAAAGTAAAGACGTATCAGCTTTTAAAACAGAATTGTTGCGCGGTATTAAAGATGATAAACTAGATGACTACAATCGCATTTTGTTTTTTTATTTATATGCAAATCTACAATACAACCTGGATCAAAGAGAAGAGAAAGCATTTAATACAACCTATTTGGATGAAGTAAAATCATTTTTGCCAGCATATTTGGCAGGTCTTACTTATTAATTTAACCCAGGGTTTAGTACAGTAAATCAGAATATATAATAAAAGCTTTTCAGAAGTAATTCTGAAAAGCCTTTATTATTTGCGGTCTAGAACCGAAAGTAGCGCTTGTCTATGGCGAGTGTCTGGAAGCTTACTTTTATTAACATTAAAATAAAAAAGTAACTAAAAAGAAAAACAATCTTTAATTTATGCTCTCTGAGTTAGTGCACGTGTCTCGTACCTGCCTTTCACAACAGTAAGAACTGTCTGTTACCCGCTGCCGTCTAACAACTTAAGATACAAAAGCACTATACCCCGTAATCGCTCTTCCCACGATCAACGAATTTATTTCCTTTGTTCCTTCGTAACTATAAATCGCTTCGGCATCGGCTACGAAACGGGCTACGTCGTATTCCAGTAAAATACCATTGCCTCCCATGACTTCACGGGCACGGCTTACTACATCTCTGGTACGCATGCTACAAAATACTTTGGCCAAAGAGGCGTGTTCGTCTGTAAGGATTTCCTGGTCCTGCATTTCACTTAATCTGAAACACATAGTTTGCATGGCGGTTAGGTTAGCAACCATCTCCACCAGGTGGTTTTGAATTAACTGAAACCTTGCAATAGGTTTTCCAAACTGCTCCCGTTTTTTGGTGTACTTCAATGCACTTTCATATGCACCACGGGCACAACCTACCGCCTGCCATGCAACGCCAGCACGCGTCATTTTTAATACTTTGGCGGTGTCTTTAAAACTATCGCATTTCTGAAGTCGGTCGCTTTCAGGGATACGACAATCGGTTAAAGTGATCAGCGCATTTTGTACGGTACGTAGTGCCATTTTGTTTTCCATTTTTTCGGCTTTATAGCCAGCGTTATCGGTACGCACTATAAACCCTTTTACGGCGTGGGTTTCTTTTTCACGTGCCCAGATTATGGTAAGATCACTGAAGGTGGCATTCCCAATCCACTTTTTTTGTCCGTTAAGAACCCACTCATCACCTTCTTTGTAACAGGTGGTTTCCATGCCTCCCGCTACAGCAGATCCTACGTTGGGTTCGGTCAATCCAAAAGCACCAATAGCTTCCATACGTTGCATTTTTGGGAGCCATTCCTGTTTTTGTTCCTCACTTCCACAGAGGTAAATAGAGCCCATAGCCAGACCGCTATGTACCCCAAAAAAGGTAGAAATGGAAACATCTACTCTGGCAAGCTCCATGGCCATGATTCCTTCCATTAAAAATGTTTCATTTGGGCAACCATATCCTTCATACGCTATGCCGCAGATGTTGAGTTCGGCCATTTTCGGGATGATGTGGTGTGGAAATTCAGCTCTATTCCAGTAATCATTAGCAATAGGCTTGATTTCCTTTTCCATAAACTGACGTACTTTTAATTGAATTTCACGCTGGTGAGGTGTCAGTTTTAAACTGAGATCGTAAAAATCTCCATCAATAGGGGGGAGTTTGTGTTGTCCTTTTCTGGCTTTTGTTTTCAGCATGCGCATTAAACCAGCCATCTGCCGGTCGTCGAGTTCACCTACGGTTTTCATGACCTCCCCTAAGTCTATTTTTTGGGAGAGCTTGGCGATTGCCTGCACGTCAACCGATTTTAAGACTGAAAATGTTTCTTTAATTTTTGTGAAAATGGACATAGAATCGAATTTTTTCGAGTGTCAGTTTGAACCCTTCGACAAGCTCAGTATAAACTGAAGCCGAAGACTAGTATAGTACAGAAGTTAAAAACACTTCGACTGCGCTCAGTGTGACAGTGCTAGTTATTTATAAAACTAAAGATACTAGCTGTTGCAACGTAAGAGGCCCAAAAAAGTGTTAATTTGAAGGAAGCGCTGCCACACGATTTTGAGAAACATAGCCTTTTAGAGTATCCTTTGCCACAATATGAAACCAGGAGCCGTACTGTCCAAGAATTGAAATTGTATCATTTTTTGAAACAATACCCACTTCATCAAGCGCCGATGAGGGTCCTTGATGGATAGACGTTTTATTTCTGTTTATCACTCCGCGGGTTTTGGTATTTAGGGTAGTGATTTCAGGTATTTCGGTTTGCTTTACATAGGGATATGGATTCACAGGGCCCGTACTTCCTTTATAAATTCCGAAGTGCAAATGCGGCTCGGTAGTTTCTGCATTCCCTGTGTTTCCAACAAATCCTATGGTGTCTCCTAACTTTACACGTTGTCCTTCCGCAACATGTATACTGTCCAAATGCGCATAGTACATAGTTTTACCAAACAAGCCATCCCGTAACCAAACCTGCTTTCCGCCCAGACCACGATTACCTGTAGAGGTGATGCGGCCATCGGTAATGGCGATTAGCGGGGTGCCTCTGGGAGCGAAAATGTCGATACCTTCGTGGGAGCGCTTTCCGCCATCGCGGGAGGCTGCCCAAAGACTTTGCACATTTTTATTACCCGCGCCACTCACTGGGAAACCATAGGTGGGTTGTGTATAAATTTTTAGTTGAAAGGGAGCTGCCCGTTTCATTTCTGACTGAACGGTTATTTTATAGTACCCGTAATTTGAAATGGTATGCGTGAGTTCACTGCTCCCAGGTTCAGAAGCCTTTAGCAGTTTTAAAGTTTTTGTAGAATCTTTAGGTTTTTGGAACACTTCAATAAAAATCTGAGTAGAATCCGGTTGCTTTTGAACGGAAACAATTAGTTTTTCACCTTCCTGTAGTTGAACGTCATAGCTATACACGTTAAAAGCATTTTCAGAAAAAACACCGCTTTCCGCATAGGGAAGCGTTACTATAATACTATCCTGCTGTGCTTTGTTGAAGGCTTCTTTCCATTGCAACAGCAAAGAGTCCTTATTTTTAAAGTTTCTGTCATACACTTCTCTCGCGGTGGGTTGGGTCACTACATCGGTTACTTTTTGCACTTGTTCGCAACCAGCAATCCCTATAAATAATAGGATTAAAGCAAAAAGATTGGAATTGTTCATAGGCTTATTTCAGCAGAAATTGTACCAATTTTTTAAAATATAATTTTACCCAAAAAGATGCTGTACTACATCGTTTACCTTAGCAAGCTTTATAATCTGAATACCATAATTCTCTTTCGGAAGTTTGCAGTATTTTGAAATGATGACACTTTCAAACCCTAATTTTTCGGCTTCCAAAATGCGCTGATCTACCCGGGTAACGGGCCGTACTTCACCAGCCAGCCCAATTTCAGCAGCAAAACATATACGTTTGTTAATGGCAATATCAATATTGGAAGAGAGTACAGCAGCCACTATAGCAAGATCTATTGCTGGGTCGTCTACCGAAATTCCGCCGGTTACATTCAAAAAAACATCTTTTGCACCTAGTTTAAATCCAGCTCTTTTTTCCAATACTGCTAAAATCATATTGAGGCGTTTGGCATTATACCCTGTGGCGCTACGTTGAGGTGTTCCGTAGACAGCTGTTGAAACCAGGGCTTGAATTTCGATCATAAGCGGGCGCATTCCTTCCAGGGTGGAAGCAATGGCAGTACCGCTTAATTCCTCTTCATTTTTAGAAATTAAAATTTCAGAAGGATTGCTTACTTCTCTAAGGCCACTGCCTTGCATTTCATAAATGCCTAACTCATTCGTGCTTCCAAAACGATTTTTGTTAGCGCGTAAAATTCGATAAATATGGTTTCGGTCGCCTTCAAACTGAAGGACCGTGTCTACCATGTGCTCCAAAATCTTTGGACCAGCAATGTTCCCGTCTTTGGTAATATGGCCGATTAAAATAACAGGGGTAGCAGTTTCCTTGGCAAATTTTATAAGCTCTGTAGTACACTCCCTAATTTGTGAAATACTACCAGCACTACTTTCTATATAATCGGTATGCAGGGTTTGTATGGAGTCTATTACAACAATGTCGGGTTGCATTTCGGCAATATTGCGAAAGATATGTTGCGTTTTGGTTTCGGTGAGTATGTAACAGCTATTCGCTTCTGGATGAACACGTGCAGCGCGCATTTTTATTTGTTGCGCACTTTCTTCTCCGGAAACATAGAGGGTTTTATAAGGCAACTGTAATGCTACCTGAAGCATTAAGGTACTCTTTCCAATCCCGGGTTCGCCGCCTAGTAATGTCAGACTGCCAGGAACCAGGCCACCGCCCAGAACGCGATTCAATTCTTCATTTTTGGTGTTAAGGCGCGCTTCTTTTTCTGAGGAAATTTCAGAAACTAATATAGGTTTTGCTACCCGTTTTACAGAATTCGAAGTTTGAGCTGTATTAGTGTCCCAGGAAACTTTTTCAGCTTTTTGAATCACTTCTTCAGCAATGGTATTCCACTCCTTGCAGGAGGTGCATTGTCCTTGCCATTTGGCGAACTGAGCGCCACAATTTTGACAGAAAAAAGTAGTTTTTGTTTTGGCCATAGGGTAGGGCTAATAGCCAAAATCGGTTTTAATCTTATCGGCTTTTTCTAACATTAGATCTATGGTGATGAAGTCTACTTCCTCCTTATCGAAAGCTCCCTGGAACGTACGCATGGCTTTTTTGGTATCGCCCATACCTTCTAATGCAAGTCCCATATAATAATCTCCCAAAACGGTGTCCGGATACTGTTTTTGAGCCAGGGAAGCAATAGTTCTTAGGGACTCCCATTGTTTTTTCTTTTCGGCAGCGGTTGCTGTAGCGATATAGTCATTTACACGTATGGGGTTGGTAAGTCCAAAAAGGTTTTCAATTATCTGGTATTTTTCCAGTAAATAATCACTTATAGGCGTATCCATTTTAAGAAGCTTTTCAGTAAACTCCTGTTTGCTTATAGGGCGGTAAACAGAGAACATTTTCTCTAAGGCTGAAGGGATGGCTCGGGCCACTAATGAATAGTGTGTAGCACCTTCAAAATCGTCGAAATGATAATCAAAATTATCACTTTTTAAAGGTTTAAGAGCTGCATCTAGTTCTAGCGTAAGTTCCCTAAGGTCTGGAATATCATCGGTTCCCGTGGCCAAGTAGTAAAATGTTTTACTTTCAATTGCTGGAATTCGTTGCGGAATACGCTCTGCCATCATAGGGGCCAGATCCGGGCTTAAGTTTATATATCCATTAAAAAGTGGGGGATCCTTAAAAAGGTAGTAATTAATAAAATTGGAGGTAAAATCGTGTCCTACGGCAATGGTAAATTGAGCTGTTCTATAGGTTTCATCTATATACGGTAAAAGCTCCAGGCCAACAAACTCAAAGAAATCGGCTCCTTTATCTTCAGGCATAAAGTTGGTGTCGTCATACGCGCCATCATCATACCTGGAATCCCCTTGCATAATCCCTACTACAATGCTTTCTGGCATATCTTCCCAATAGCTAAAGTAATCTACATTTCCAGCTACGGGCTCAAACAAATAGTTGGCATCCATCACCACAATAATTGGGTATACTTTTTCTGTATTTATATCATAATCCCTCGGGAGTTGAATTTTCAACCTGCGTGTTTCATCTAATTTGGTGGAAGCAAATTCTTCATATATAATCTTAGATTGTCCAAGGGTTGAAAGGGTGATGAAAAAGCAAGCTGAAAGGAGTAAAAAACGTTTCATTTTTTCTGAAATTTTAAGAAACCGAAAGATACTAAAATTTTCAAGAGTTGGATTGGTAGTGCCTTCCAAACTGTCTTTTCAGAAAAAGCATACTTCACAAAAAAATGATGTTATTTCACATTAAAACTACAAAGCAATTTGTAAAAAGTATTTTTCCATACCCTGTGAATATTAAATTCGGGGAAGTGTAGCTTCACCAGAAGTGGGTTGTTGCATTTTTGAAGTACATTTACAGTACAGATTTATTAAGACCTTATAAAAAACCTTCTTATTAACTTTGGTGAACAATGAACTTTTCAACTAACATTCTAACTCCGATTTCTTGGTTTTTTATATTCTTTTTATATACTTCCTGGGTATATGGACAGGAAAGTCTTCGGCGAATGGCAGAAGGCGCTTCTGAAGAACAATTGAAAGAACGTCTAAAGCAACAACAGGATAGTGCAGATTTCTTGTTGTTTGAAGGGAAGTATTACGATGTTATCTCACGAAGTATAAAGAATATGCACCTGGCAGAGAAAATTGGTGATTCTGGTGCTGCCTACTATTCCCGCTACATTCTTGCTGCTACGCATTTATATCTTGAAGAATTTGATAATGTATTGCGGTACATAAAACCCTATAAAGAATATGCCCTGAGAAACAATGATACTCTACGAATGGGGAGGGCGTATAATATAGAAGGAGCTGTTTATGTTTCTACAAAAGAATATGCAAAAAGCATCCCGTTGTTTAAAAAATCATTGGCTCTTTTTAAGGGGTTACAGGACACTTTGCAAATTACAATTTCCTATCATAACTTGACCGAAGCTTATATAAACCAGAAAGACTTTGTGAATGCACAAAAGTATTTTGATAGCACAACGTTGAGTTTGAATAGCATGAAAGATTTTAAAGGACTCACAACAGAGTACAACCTTCTGGCTGGCAGGCTTAAAATGGAGAGCAAAGAGTACGTGGGCGCCGTCCGGGACTTTGAAAAAGCTATTGACTTTGGAGAAAGGGGCGGGTATGTAGATAGCTATGTGGTAGAAGCCTATAAACGAAAAAGTGAAGCGCTATATGCATTGAACAAAACTGCAGAAGCATACAATGCTTTTGTAAGATACGACAGTATAAATAAGGTGCTGTTTGAAAAAGACAGAATGCAATTAATCGAAAATGCCACGGCCAAATTTGATACAGAGCTATATAAAGCCGCCGCTACAAAAGCAGACCTTTTAAACAAATTAAATGAAGAAAAACTTAGCAACCAGGGAATTATTAAGTGGTCGCTGGTGGTATTTAGCCTTGTCATTATTATTTTAGTCATCGTATTAATTTATCTTAAAAAGAAGCGGTAAGCATTTTTTATGCATCAAAACACAGCTCATATCACAAAAAAAAAGACGTATTTCGCAAAAATTATGTGCTTTTGGTTTACAGATGCTTACTTTCAATTTAGTACTAATTTTCATTGAAGAACATTCTCTACATACTATGTTTTCTTTTTTGCACCCTCTGCATGGCTCAAATAAAGCAGCTGGAAGCTATTACATCTCAATTAGAATACCCTGTAAAGACCAGAGCTGGTTTCGATCGTTTGGTAATGATAGACTCGTTGGTAGTAAAAAAAACCAGAGAGGCCGAGTTAAAAAAGCAGTATTCTTACCTTCTTACATATCAAAAAAGTGCTTTGCAGTGGGCTGAAAAGCAAGGAACGCTCGAAGAGGTGCTCCAGGCTAAACTTATGTTGGCGCGTTTTCATGAAAAACTGGCCAATAATATAACAGCAATACAATTGGGAGAAGAGTTGCTCAATTACGAAGAAAACTTGCGTCCCAACCAAATGGCAGATGTAGTTTTTTTAGTTGCCAACGCCTACACAAAAATGGAAGCCTATAATGAAGTGCTGGCTTTAGAACCTCTTGCTGAAAAGTATTTTACAGAAGAAAACGGGTATTTAAAACAAGGGTATACTTCTGCAGAGCGCATTGGAATGACTTATTACAGCTTGCGGCAATACCCAAAAGCTGCGGCCAATTTCATCAAGCAAGCAGATGCCTATAGGGTGTCTGGGAATCAGCTTATGGTGTCTAGTATGTACCATAATGCAGGGCTCTCTTTCTTTAAATTAAAAGAGTTTGAAAAGGCACGAAAATATTATGATACAGCCTTAATTGAGCTACAAAAACCGGATGGGCTTGGATATGTTCAGGTTAGGGATGAAGAATACAAAGACTATTTTAAAAATGTAATTGAAGGAAGTATTGGCCAGTTGTATTTTGAAGAAGGGAATTACGAAGAGGCACTGCCTTATTTTCTGGAAGAAATGAAAGCGGCAACAGCAAACAACGGCATTAGTGAATCTAGAATTGTCACAAAAGCCTATTACAATCTTGCCAAGATATATTTTTATAAAGATGAAGTCAACCAGGCGAAATACTATCTGGATCTGGCATTCAGCAGTATAGATCAATTTGACGATACTGAATCTATCATTCTACTCCACGAACTGCGAGGTAAGGTGTTGTTGCGCCAAAACAGAACCAAAGAAGCCAATATATTTTTTGATAGAGCTAAGGAGATATCAGACTCCCTGGAAAAACAACGATTACAGCGCCAGGACCTGTTAGCATTGGCTAAGTATGATGTGGATGTAAAAGAAATAGCACTGGAAACAAGCCAAAGAGAAGCACGTCTTACTGAAAAAATAGCTGCCAACCAATGGGTAGCCATTATCATTATAGGTGTTTCCTTACTGCTTATTTTATTTTTCTTACTAAAACTGCAACGTGACAAAAGCACTATTGCGACACAAAAAACTAACCTGGAGTCTTCTCTTAAAGAAAAAGAAACACTCTTAAAAGAAGTGCATCACCGGGTGAAAAATAACTTACAGGTTATTTCCGGATTACTTCAGTTACAAACTAAAAAAGTAGATACTCCAGCCATGCAGAAAGTTTTGGAAGATTCCCAACGACAAATTCACAGCATGGCGTTGGTGCATCAAATGTTATATCAACAGGATAAGTATTCGCTTATACCCATGAAAAGTTATTTAGAAAAACTGGTAGGGCAGCTTATGTACAGCCTTCCTGGAAATACTATTGAAACCAACATAGAAGTAGCACCTATAGATTTAGGAATAGATGCAGCTATCCCGTTAGGCCTATTATTGAGTGAATTAATGACCAATACATCAAAGTATGCTTTTGGGCCAAAAGGGGGCTCCATAAAAATTGAATTAAAAGCAGTAGAGGAAGCAAACCTATCTGCAAAAGAGTATATTTTTACCTACGCTGATGATGGCGTAGGCCTGCCAAAGGGGTATGAAAAAAAGTTTTCAGAAACCATGGGGTTTCGACTTATCCTAATGTTGACCGAAGAAATGGGCGGTACTATAGACATAGACGGAACTAATGGCGTACACGTAACAGTACAATTTAAAGATGCATAAGTATGAAAAATAAGGTGTATATCGTAGAAGATCAGGCAATTTCAAGATTTGCTTTAATAGAAATTTTAGAGCAAAACAATTACAATGTTGTAGGGAGTGCAGCAAGTGCAGACAAGGCCTGGGACGATATTAAAAAACTAGACATAGACGCGGCATTGCTGGATGTAAATCTGGCTGGAGAGCTGGATGGGGTGTGGTTGGCCCAGAAAATCAGGGAGTCCAGAGACATGCCTATTATTTTTTTAAGCGCTTATGGAGATAATAACACCCTGGAGCGAGTGGCTTCTACCAATCCAAATGGGTATTTAATGAAACCCTATAATGCCCCTACACTTTTAACTAATTTGGCCATTGCTATAAACTCATTTACACGCATTAGAGTTTCAGAAAATAAAGACAGAAAACCCAATTATATTTTCCTGAAAACCAAAGGAAAGCAAACCCGTGTAAATGTATACGATATAAAATTTATTATGTCTGAAGGAAATTATCTGGAAATTGAAATGGCTACAGAGCGTTTTATTATTCGGGATAAATTGACAGATTTTTTAGAAAAATTACCCGCCAGTTTATTTGTACAAACCCACAGAAGATATGTTGTTAATCGTGAAAAAATTCATGCGTACAACACAGATACGCTTCTTGTTGGTAAAACATCGATCCCCATTTCTAAGACCTATAAGGCTGCAGTAAAAGAGCTGTTTTAACGTAAAGTTTTTTAAGAAAGGAGTAGGAATAAATAGGGCTTTATGGGCTTTTTATTTAAAAAGAAATTACCACAAACAATTAAATTTTCAAGGCTAACCTCTTTACTGTTTAGGTTTCAGGTGCTTTCTATTGTAAAAAGGAAGCGCTAAAAAAGAAATCCCGCCAGAGATAATAATATATGCCATATGACTGGTCCAGACAATCCATCCAAAAGCAGTCCCTACAGTTTCTGCAACTCCAAAAACCAATAAAATTCCCATTACTGCAGCCGGATATGTGCCAAAGCCACTATTTGTAAAACCAAAAGTGAAGCTCCCCACAACAAAAGTAGTGATGATGATGCCCAGAGAAATATCCGTCGTTTGTTCGAGTGCCTGTGTAGCAACATAAAAAGAGGCAAGGTATAGTCCCCAGATTACCACGCTCCAGAAAATAAATGCTCCCTTTTTTTTCATTTTAAGAATGCTAAAGACACCTTCTTTCAGCCCACTGATTAACGTACCAATTTTTAAACTGAGCTTGCTTTTAGAGTATTTCAGAAACGCAATGAATGAAAGCAGCATGACAACCCCAATTCCCAGAAACAATAAAAGTTTTAGTACGGGAACAACCTCTGCCAGATAACCATACAGCACATCAAACTGAAGGAACAATGCCAGCGCAGTAAAAAGCACTAATAAAACCAAGTCTATGATGCGTTCAGAAATCACTGTTCCAAAACCCTTGTCAAAAGGAATATCCTCATATTTGGTTAACACCACGGCTCTGGAAACCTCTCCACTTTTTGGAATAAAAATGTTCATAAGGTATGCGACCGACACTGCCATAAAATTATTTGCCAGTTTCGGGAAGTAGCCTAAGGGTTGCAACAAAAAATTCCAGCGATACGCACGAATTAAGTGGCTTAGCACGCTAAGAAAAACAGATAGGGTTACATACCAGTAGTTGGCATTTTTAAAATGCAACTGTAGTTCGGTGAGTTGCTCTGGTGTAAATTGCTTGAAAACATACCATATTAAAAAGATACCCAGAGCCAGAGGCAGGGAAATACTTAAAAATTTGGAGAGTGATTTATTCACCTTAGGTTAGGAGGTTGTTTTCTTCGTTTGGGAATACCAGTGCGGGTTTAAAAGCTCTGGCTGCCTCAAGATCCATCATGGCATAGGTTATTAAAATTAGAATATCCCCAGGCGCAACCTTTCTGGCCGCTGCGCCATTTAAGGTGATCTCTCCGCTACCGCGAGGGCCAGGAATTGCATACGTTTCTAAACGCTCGCCATTGTTGTTGTTTACAATTTGAACCTTTTCGCCTTCAATAATATTGGCGGCGTCCAAAAGGTCTTCGTCAATGGTAATACTGCCTATGTAATTAAGATCGGCTCCTGTTACCTTTACTCTATGAATCTTAGATTTTACTACGTGAATTTGCATGGTGCAAAGATACAACTAGATTTTAAATTTTAGATTGACGTAAGTAGATTTCAATAATCAAGGTTGCGAATGTATCCTTTAAGCAATTTAAAGAGCTTCGGTACTCCTAATTTTTTTGAAATTACAGCCTACAGCCTACTAAAACTAATTAAGAGCCATATTGTCGATAAGCCTAATTTCTCCTGCATAAGCAGCAATAAAGGCACGGTACTTTTTTCCTTCTTTCTTTTTACGGGCTGTTTTAAGGTTTTTTATGTTGGCTATTTCAAAATACTCCAGTTCCAGGTGCTCGTTTTCGGCAAATGCGTTTTCAGCAAATTGAGTGAGTTCTTCAATTGTTTTTTTCTGAAATTGTTGCTGTGTGGTTTTTAAAATTTCAGAAATAAAAACGGCGTTTTCACGCTGTGCTTCGGTAAGTCTTTTGTTGCGGGAGCTCATGGCCAGACCGTCTTTTTCACGTAAAATAGGGCAGCCAACAACCGTTACAGGTAAATTTTCTAACACCACTAACTTCTTTACGATCTGCAATTGCTGAAAATCTTTTTCCCCAAAATAAGCGCGGTCAGGCTCAATAATTCTAAAAAGATGGTTGAGCACCGTACCCACCCCATCAAAATGTCCTTTGCGGTGTTTGCCTTCCATTTCACTGGCGAGTTTGCCAAAGTTGTACTTTTTAGAAGTGATGTTTTCTCCATATACTTCGGAAGGGGTTGGAGCAAAAATGATAATGTTCTTGCTTGTTTTAGATAAGAGCTGGCTGTCTGCCTCCAGCGTTCTGGGATATTTGGTGAGATCCCCCTCATTATCAAACTGTGTTGGGTTTACAAAAATACTTACCACCACTACTGTATTTTCTTTTAAAGCTTTCTCAACCAGGGAAATATGCCCTTGATGTAACGCGCCCATAGTAGGAACAAAACCTATCGTTGTTTCAATAGGTGTAACGTGCAGGGTTTCCTGTAGTCCTTTAGTGGTGTGATATATTTTCATCTATAAGTAATATTTGGTAAATATAGGGCGGAAAGCCCGTGGTGTTTCTTTATTTGGTTTTTAAAGATTGTAAGCATTTCCTAATATTTCGTTAAACACCTGCAAAATTAAGTTATTGGCCTCTAACTGCATAAATTTTCGTAATTTTGCATGTTTTAAGAAGTAACACCAGTTTAAAGTAATTTTTTACGAATGCCCTTTGCGATTATTTAATACGTTAAAAAAGATGTAGATTTTGGGCATATCTACACCTTGCAATTTAAAATATTTTATATAGATGAAAGATAAAAGAATCTTGTATGTGTCTTCAGAAGTAGTTCCTTACCTGCCGGAGACCGAGATTTCTTCCATGTCGTTTGAGGCACCAAGAATGGTAAACAGTAAAGGCGGACAAATCCGTATTTTTATGCCGCGCTACGGAAATATAAACGAACGTCGTCACCAATTACACGAAGTGATACGTTTGTCTGGAATGAACCTTGTAATAAACGATATGGATATGCCGCTCATTATTAAAGTGGCTTCTATTCCAAAAGAGCGTATGCAGGTATACTTTATAGATAACGAAGAGTATTTTAAGCGAAAAGCAACCTTCGCAGATGAGGATGGAACTTTGTTTCCGGACAATGACGAGCGTGCTATCTTTTTTGCTAAAGGTGTGATAGAAACCGTTAAAAAATTAAACTGGTCTCCAGATATTATTCACGTACACGGTTGGTTGGCTTCTTTTTTGCCATTATACCTGCGTAATTACTATGGTAACGAACCACTGTTCGAAAATAGTAAAATTGTTACCTCGGTATACAATCAAGGCTTCGATGGTACGTTAAATGAAAAGGTAACCGACAAAATGAGCTTTGACGGTATTGCTGAAGATAAAATAGCAGATTTAAAAAATCCAAATTATGTGAATGTTATGAAAGTAGCATTAAACAATAGTGATGCTGCCATAATAAATTCTGAAGAAATACCACAAGAGCTTAAAGACCATCTCGATACGATCGACAAGCCAGTATTGCCTTATCAAACCACTGAAACCATCGAAGAAGCTTATTTAGATTTTTACCAAAACAAAGTACTGGGATAAGCCCGGCATTTTTTAAATAGCATTATGAAGATAAAGAATATGTTGCCAAAATTAATGGCAATCTTAGTTGTAATCGTGGTTTTTGCTTCCTGTGAAGAAGACTTTAATACCATAGGGTCAGATATTGTAGACCAGAACTTTACCACCGAACTTTTTGACGAAAGTACTGTGGTTGCGTATAGTCGAAAATCGCTTCCGGTTCAGACCAATGCACTTCCTGCATATCAACTTGGGGTGTACAATGATCCTGCATATGGACAATCCAGGGTTAATTTGTTGAGCCAGCTTACCTTAGAATCGGGTGATCCGGATTTTGGGGAATGTGTTCAGCTGGATAGCGTTGTGTTGTATATACCATTTTTTAGCGAAGCTACCCTCGCAAACGAAGTTACTACTTACGAATTAGACTCGGTTTTCGGAAACGAGCCTATTAATATCTCTATCTATGAGTCTAATTTCTTTTTAAGAGATTTAGATCCGGATTCTGGTTTTGAAGAGCCTCAGAATTATTATTCAAATCAAGGGCAAACTTTCGATATGTTTCAGGGAGAACTCATTACTACTATTGAGGATTTTACCCCTTCAAATGCAGGGGTTGTGCTTAACGATACAGTAACACTACCTCCGGGGTTACGTGTAAATCTTCCGTTGGAATTATTTCAGGAAAAGATTTTCGACATGGAAGGTTCTAATGAACTTATAAACAACAATAATTTTCGTGAATTTTTTAGAGGATTATACTTTAAAGTAGAGAGCGCAGACGGAAACGGCGGAAACCTCTTTTTGTTTGATCTTTTGGATGGAAACAACGACCCGGCAGACGACGCAAGAATAGATCTTTTTTACAAATCCAAAGTTCTTGCAGGAGGTGCAACCTGTGAAGATAACGATGTGGATTTTGATGAAAATAGCTTCCGTTTAAATTTTAACGGTATAAGTGTAAATACATTTCAAAACGACCTTAATCCGGGTATAGCAAGTGCTTTGGCAAATCCTAATATTTCTGAAGGAGAAGAAACCCTTTATATACGGGGAGGAGACCCTATTATTTCGGTAGTAGAACTTTTTGGGGAAGACCTGGACAATAATGGTGTGGCAGATCAGCTGGAGTTTCTCCGCGATCAGGAATGGCTTATAAACGAAGCAAACCTTATTTTTTATGTAGATCAGGATAAGATTACAGGAGGTGTAGCAGAACCAGATCGAATTGTAGTTTATGACATTGGTAATGACACATTCCTGTCAGATTTACCTTTAGACCCTACTTCAAGTGAAGAAGATTTTGAGGCTTTAGTAGACCACTTTGGTCCGCTGGTGCGCGGTAGCGATGACAATGGGCAGTTCTATAAAATTAGAATTACAAATCACGTAAGTAACCTTATTAATAATGACTCTACGAACGTTCCTTTAGGAATCGTAGTTTCACAAAATGTAACCGAATTCGACTTCCAGGATCTAGAAAACTCCCAGGCTCCGGGAATAGACAATGTGCCAGCGGCGACTATACTTTCGCCACGAGGAACTATTTTGTTTGGTAACAATACTACAAACCAGGCAAAACGATTAAAACTTCAGATTTTCTATACAGAACCTAACTAATTTATAATTTATGTGCGGCATTGTAGGCTATATTGGTAAAAGAGAGGCATACCCAATTATTATAAACGGTTTAAAACGTTTAGAATACCGCGGGTATGATAGCGCGGGGATTGCGCTGTACGATGGATCCCAGATACAACTTAGTAAAACAAAAGGAAAAGTTGCAGATCTTGAAAAGCGTGTAGCCAAAGAGATTAATACCAAAGGAAGTCTGGGAATAGGACATACCCGCTGGGCAACCCATGGAGTGCCTAACGATGTAAACTCACACCCACACTATAGTAATAGTGGCGACCTGGTTATTATACATAATGGCATTATAGAAAATTACGCTTCTATAAAAAAGGAACTTATCAATCGTGGATATCACTTTACCAGTGATACAGATACGGAGGTATTGGTAAACCTTATTGAAGAGATAAAGAAACAGGAAAATGTAAAGCTGGGAAAAGCCGTTCAAATCGCTTTAAACCAAGTGGTGGGAGCCTATGCTATTGCTTTATTTGATAGAAACAAGCCAGATGAAATTGTAGTTGCCAAATTAGGGAGTCCGCTCGCTATTGGAATAGGTGATGACGAATTTTTTGTTGCCAGTGATGCCACTCCTTTTATTGAGTTTACCAACAACGCCATCTATTTGGAAGACGAAGAAATGGCAATTATTCGTCGTGGTCGTGATGTAAAAGTCAGGAAAATTACCAATGACGATCTGGTAGACCCGTATGTTCAGGAACTGCAATTAAACATTGAACAGATTGAAAAAGGGGGGTACGACCACTTTATGCTGAAGGAGATTTACGAACAGCCTTCAGTAATAAAAGATACCTATCGCGGACGTCTCTTGGCAGATAAAGGGATCATAAAGTTGGGCGGTCTGGAAGATTACATAGAGAAATTTACCAACGCCAACCGAATTATAATTGTTGCCTGTGGAACCTCCTGGCACGCAGGATTGGTAGCCGAATATATTTTTGAAGATTTGGCAAGAATCCCTGTTGAGGTTGAATATGCTTCAGAATTTAGATACCGAAACCCTATCATTACCGAAAAAGATGTAGTGATAGCCATTTCACAAAGTGGTGAAACAGCAGATACGCTTGCAGCTATTAAATTGGCTAAACAAAAAGGAGCCTTTGTGTATGGCGTTTGTAATGTAGTAGGTTCTACCATTTCCAGAGAAACACATAGCGGGACCTATACACACGCAGGGCCGGAAATAGGGGTAGCTTCTACCAAAGCATTTACTACCCAGATCACGGTGCTTACCATGATTGCGCTTCGTTTAGCAAGAGCAAAAGGAACAATCTCTCAAAGAGATTATATGGAGCAACTACAGGAGTTGGATACTATTCCAGCCAAAGTAGAAGAAGCCTTACAGAGTGATGATAAAATAAAAGAAATAGCTGCCACATATAAAGATGCGTCCAACTTTCTCTATCTTGGAAGAGGATACAATTTCCCTGTAGCATTGGAAGGAGCTTTAAAACTAAAGGAAATCTCATACATTCACGCAGAAGGGTACCCGGCTGCCGAAATGAAACACGGTCCCATCGCTCTTATAGATGAAAGCATGCCCGTGGTAGTGATTGCTGTTAATAGCAATCATTACGAAAAAGTAGTAAGTAATATTGAAGAGATAAAAGCCCGAAAAGGAAAAATAATAGCGGTAGTAACCGAAGGAGATACCCAGGTAAAAGAACTGGCCGATTACATCATGGAAGTACCAAAAACTCCGGAAAGTTTAAGTCCGTTGGTAACGACAATTCCACTTCAGCTACTGTCCTACCATATTGCAGTGATGCTCGAGAAGAATGTAGACCAGCCTCGTAATCTGGCGAAGAGTGTTACGGTAGAATAAACGAACGGTTTCGTATATAGAAAGTTACGTGTTTGCTACGACCTTTGTTTTAGTAAAACACCAGCAATTTTTAGATACAGTGTTGTGTGTAGTATTTATTCTGATTTTTATCCGTCAATCGAAACTCCAACTTGTTTATTATTTTCAAAATGAACATTGAAAAAGTAGTTTTGCCCTTCTTTTTCATGAAACGCCATTTCAAATCCTTTCTCATGTACATGGATTGCTGTCAGTTCAAAATGTTTGTCAATTGATTCAAATTCCATTTCTGCATTTTCAAACTGTTCTTTAAGTGCTTTCTCCGATTCAGATTTTATTTCCGTTTCGTTATTCAGTGCATTGAGTAAAATCAGTTTTTGATTTTCAGATATCCCATCTTTATTTCCGGCTATTATAATTTCAATATCACAATTCAAAAACCTTTTATGCACTTGCCAACCAATATCATTTCCCCTCGTGCTAACACTCTCAATTTCTCCAAAATCAGAGTCAGTCGTTTTTAGTTTTTTACTTCCAAATAGATTTCCAAATACTCCCATTCAGTTTGTTTTTAGTTCGGTTGCCAAATTACGCACAACTTTCTTAAATTCATTATAACATCTTCGTTGTAACTCCGCGGAATACTATTATTTTTATTCTGTGAAAGTGATCAACCTTATTGCGGGACCCAGAAACTTGTCTACGGCACTTATGTATAGCTTTGCACAGCGCGAAGATACTGTTGTATTGGACGAGCCCTTTTATGCTCATTACCTTTTAAATTCTGATGTTTCAGTAAACCACCCTTCAGCAAAAAAGATTGGTGCCACAATGGAGCGGGATGAGCTGAAAATTGTTCAGAACATTGCAAACTTATCGGAAAGGCACCATGTGTTTGTTAAAGGAATGGCGCATCATTACCTAAGCGATTCGCCAGATTTTATACTGAAATGGGATAATATCATATTAATTCGTCATCCCGAAAAACTCCTGGCATCCTTTTCAAAAGTCATTAAAAATCCAACGATACAGGACATTGGTATAAAAAAGGCTTCAGAAATTTTCACGTATTTGCAACTGCAAGGAAAAACACCCATCGTGCTAGAGAGTGATGCGTTATTGAAAAACCCTTCGGCCTACTTGAAAAAAGTATGTGGTTTGGTATCAATTCCTTTTACTGAAACGATGCTCAGTTGGCAAAAAGGCGGCATTCCCGAAGACGGCATCTGGGCAAAACACTGGTATCAAAACGTTCATAATTCCGAAGGCTTTGCCCCGCAAAAAACCAGTAGCGATCCAATGCCCTCCAGACTGGAGCCGGTACTTGATGAGGCCATGGATTTTTATACTATTTTAAAAAATCATATCCTTACAGTTTAAAACTTTTAAAAATCGTAAATCAGGCCTATGTTACAAAAACAAAACCCCAAAAACAACGCTATTAAAGTCTATGTAAAAGACGGCTTATATCCGAGAGCTGAAGCGAAAATTTCGGTATTTGATAGTGCTGTCCAGGGCGGAGATGCAGTTTGGGAAGGGCTTCGGGTGTATCCTGAGGGCATAGTTTGTTTAGACCAACACTTAACCCGCTTGCAAGAAAGCGCCAAAACATTGGCGTTTGTAGATATTCCGTCGAAACCTGACATAAAAAAGGCTATAAAAATGACATTGGATGCAAACGGAATGAACGATGAAACCCATATTCGACTTACCCTCACACGAGGTGAAAAAATAACCAGCGGTATGGATCCAAGGTTGAACCAGAATGGAAGTTGTTTGATAGTGTTAGCTGAATGGAAACCATTAGTATACGATAATAACAGCGGTATAAAAGTACTAAGCACCAGCCAGCGACGCAATGCGCCGCAATATCTGGATAGTAAAATCCACCATGCCAATCTTCTTAATAACATCATTGCAAAAATACAGGCAAACATAGCGGGGAAAGATGCGGGTCTTATGCTAGACGACCGTGGTTTTGTAGCCGAGCTTAATGGCAGTAATCTTTTTATGGTAAAAGAAGGAAAAGTGCTCACGCCGTATGCACACGCCTGCTTACCAGGAATTACCAGAGCTACTGTTTTAAAACTCTGCCAAAAAAATAACATTGAAATTCTGGAACAAGACATCACTCTTTCACAGCTATACAATGCAGATGGTGTTTTTGCCACTGGAACTATGGGAGAATTGACTCCTGTTGTTGAAATTGATGGTAGAGAGATTGAGAAGGACGGTTCCCTTCAGCAGCAGGTTTTGGAGTTGTTTTCTAACAATATACGCTCCTTTTGTGAGTCCTTGGCATAAAAATTCTTTACTTTTAGTGCCCTATTCAGAAAAAATAAATGCTATGAAAAAATTACTACTGCTCACAATGTTGTGTTCTACGGTCGCTTTTGCGCAGACTCCTTGTGAGGGTGGAACGGCTGGAGGTTTTCCTTGTGAAGATTACGACTTGCTTTCTAATATCCCGCTTTCTACGTTCGAAGCAAACACCTCTAACGATTCGTGGGGTTGGACAGACCCGGAGACGGGAAAAGAATACGCTATAATTGGGCTTAAAAACGGATCGGGATATGTAGATATTACAGACCCCGTAAATCCTATCTATTTAGGGAGGTTAACATCTCCTGTGCTGGATGACTTCAGAGGCAATTGGCACGATGTAAAAGTATACAATAACCACGCCTATATAGTGAGTGAAATTGATGGTCACGGAATGCAAATATTCGATCTTACAAAATTAAGAGATGTGGCAAACCCTCCTGTAAACTTTACAGATGATGGTGTTTACAATTTTGTAGGGGGGTCTGCTCATAATATTGCTATAAATGAAGAGAGTGGTTATGCATACCTTATAGGTGGACAAGATTACAGTGGGGGACCCTATTTTGTAAATATTCAAGACCCGGTAAATCCTGTTGATGAAGGTGGCTATGGTAGTGATGGATATACTCATGATGCACAAATAGTTACGTATACAGGTCCGGATCCAGATTACCAAGGAGAAGAAATTTTTGTAGGAAGTAATGAGGACAGAGTGGTTTTTGTAAATGTTTCAGATAAAGGAAATCCTCAGAATATTTCAACGTTATCGTATAGTGATGTTGAGTATACACACCAGGGCTGGTTTACCGAAGATCAAAAATATTTTGTGGTCACAGATGAACTTGACGAGGTGTTTAACGGAAATGATATTCGTCTCATAATCATGGATGTGACAGACCTTGATAACCCCGTAGAACATATGCAATATATAGGAGAAACTACTGCCACAGACCACAATGTATACGTAAAAGGGAATAAGATTTATCTTTCTGCGTATACAGGGGGGATGCGTGTTTTGGATATTTCCGATATAGATAACAAGAATATCACAGAAGTAGGCTATTTCGATACCTGGCCTGCAAATGATAATGCGAGCGCCTCTATTGGAGATCCGGGCGCCTGGAATGTATATCCATTCTTTGAAAGCGGAAACCTTATTATTAGTAACTTTTCAGATAATGGGGGGTTGTTTGTGGTTCGCCAGAGCGGTACGTTGGCAGTTCCAGAAAACGAGCTACAACAAATCGCTGTAGTTCCTAATCCAAGTGCAGGTCTGGTAACCTTCAAAAGTGCTGCCGAAGAATTACAGAATATTATGCTCTTTGATGTAACGGGTAAAGTTTTGCTGAATTTTGAAAATCTATCCGGATTAACAACGCAAATAGATATTTCGACCCTGTCACAAGGAATGTATCTGGCTACTATTAATGGTACAACTACTATTCAGTTACTGAAAAAATAACTTTTTAACTTCTCTTTTAAGGAGCGCTAAAATTATTAGGCCTGTCAGGTGTTTAAATCCCTGGACAGGTCTTTGTTTTTTTAGCACGTCTCACCTAGATTAAGTTTCTTCAGAAAATTTAGTAAAAATCCATTGTAATATTAAGTAAGAAAAAACTATCTTTGCACCGTTGAAAAAAGGGGTGTTTTATACACCCGTATATAACTAAAACAGATACAGTTAACAATGGCACAAGTTACAGGAAAAGTTGCACAGATTATTGGCCCGGTAGTGGATGTTGAATTCGCAAACGGAGCTGAACTTCCTAATATCTACGACAGTCTTGAAGTAGATAACCACGGAAATAAATTGATTCTTGAAGTACAATCTCACGTTGGTGAAAACACGGTACGTACTATCTCTATGGACTCTACCGATGGTTTGAGTCGTGGTGTAGACGCTGTTGCAACGGGGTCTCCTATTCAAATGCCAATTGGCGAGGATGTGTACGGACGTCTCTTTAATGTAATTGGTGATGCTATTGACGGTATCGGGGATCTTCCAAAAGAGGGAGAGAACGGATTGCCAATTCACCGTGAGGCTCCAAAATTTGAGGACCTTTCTACATCATCTGAAGTACTTTTTACAGGTATTAAAGTAATCGACCTTATTGAGCCTTATGCAAAAGGGGGTAAAATTGGTCTTTTTGGTGGTGCCGGTGTAGGAAAAACAGTATTGATCCAGGAATTAATTAACAACATTGCAAAAGGTCACGGGGGGCTTTCAGTATTCGCAGGAGTAGGGGAAAGAACACGTGAAGGAAATGACTTGTTGAGAGAGATGTTGGAGTCTGGTATTATTAAGTACGGAGACGACTTCATGCACTCTATGGAAGAAGGCGGATGGGATTTGTCTAAAGTAGACAAGATGAAAATGAGAGAGTCTAAAGCGACCTTCGTATTTGGACAAATGAACGAGCCACCTGGAGCACGTGCACGAGTTGCATTATCAGGATTAACAATTGCAGAATATTTCCGTGATGGAGCAGGAGATGGACAAGGGAAAGATGTACTTTTCTTCGTAGATAACATTTTCCGTTTTACACAAGCAGGATCAGAGGTGTCGGCGCTATTAGGTCGTATGCCATCTGCGGTAGGATACCAGCCAACATTAGCAACCGAGATGGGTGCGATGCAGGAGCGTATTACGTCAACCAAAAAAGGGTCTATTACCTCTGTACAAGCGGTATATGTACCTGCGGATGACCTTACCGATCCAGCACCAGCAACAACGTTTGCTCACCTGGATGCAACAACGGTATTGTCTCGTAAGATTGCAGAGCTTGGTATTTACCCGGCGGTAGATCCACTGGATTCTACGTCCAGAATCTTAACAGCAGCAATTTTAGGTGATGAGCACTACAACTGTGCACAGCGTGTAAAGGAGTTGTTACAACGTTACAAAGAATTACAGGATATTATTGCGATTCTGGGTATGGAGGAATTATCTGAAGAAGATAAGCAAGCTGTAAACCGTGCACGTCGTGTACAACGTTTCTTGTCACAGCCTTTCCACGTGGCAGAGCAGTTTACAGGGATCCCGGGAGTATTGGTAGATATTAAAGAAACCATTAAAGGTTTTAACATGATTATGGACGGTGAGTTAGACCACCTTCCAGAAGCGGCTTTTAACTTGAAAGGTTCTATCGAAGAAGCTATCGAGGCAGGAGAGAAAATGTTGGCAGAAGCGTAATAGTTGACAGTTGGTAGTTGAAGGTTTATTGCAACCCAACAACCAACAACCACAAACAAACAACTACAATATGTATTTAGAAATAGTAACCCCAGAAGCTTCTTTGGTAAGCGGTGAAGTAGAAAGTGTAACAGTTCCAGGAATGGACGGTGAGTTCCAGATGTTGAACAACCATGCTGCTATCGTTTCTCTTTTAGTTGAAGGTGAAGTACGCTTTAAAGGAAGTCCAACTATTGCTGAAGGGCACCAGAATAAATTTACACAGAAAGAAGGTAGGTGGACGATGCAGATTAACGGTGGAACCGTTGAGTGCAGTGAAAATAAAGTAATTGTACTGGCAGACTAGCTTCGATACATTCCACTGAAAAAACGGAATACTCAGCTACCTTAATGTAGTAGAAATAAAAATAAATTTAAATCCCAAGTTCCAGTAAAAGGAGTTTGGGATTTTTTTTACCAATCGTTTTTAATATGGGAGAGGTCACAAATCGGGCAACTCCTAGTTAGAATTTTGTATACTTGTTTATGTCAATGAATAAAAACGAAATAGCCATTGTTAAAGGTAAGAAAGCCTGGTATGCGTTAGTATTCCCTTTTGCGTGTTTTTGTGTTGCTCTGGGGGTTTTATGGAATGGCTATGAAGTGCTAGTTTCTGAAAAGGATGTTAGTTTTGTGGAAGTTGTTTTAGGATGGTCATTTGCTGCTTTTCTTTTTGTAATTCTGGGAGTTGTCTTTGGAATGGTGCGGGATTATCACTTCGACTTTAAGCGAAAACGCTACAAAATTATAAAACGGGTTGGAATACTAGGGTTTGGTCGCTGGAAACAGTTCCAGAATTTAGAATATGTTTCAGTGTTTGAAAATCCCGATAGTCGTTTTGAAATTAACCTGTGGTACGACACTACAAAACACTTTTATATAGACTCCTATTTCTTTAGTGAAGCTGCCGTAAAGCGAGCTAGAGAGCTAGCACAGCAACTCAATATTGAATTTCATAATGGAATGACCAACCAGCAATTTGTTACGGAAGACGATACGGCAGCACCTATTCCAAAAGAGCAAAGAAAAATAGATGCTTATTTCTCCCAAGGAAACAGACCCTTATGGCAAACCATTGTTGCAGCTTTCTGTTTTACAGTTTCAAGTGTCGTTTTATACGCCATGTTTTTTGAAATTCCTGTTAATAACCTAAACTATAGGCTTCCGCTCAGAAGTATCGAAATTGTACTGCTGTTAATGATCACCGGTATTCGTTTTTCGATGGTTAACGATTATTTGTTTGATCTGGAAAACAACCAGTTTAAGGTCATACACGTTATTGGTTTTATAAAATGGGGAACATGGAAACAACTGGCGTCGCTGGATTATATTTCAGTATATCAAAAAAAGGAAGGGCAATTTCAAATTAATCTCTGGTATAATACCAACAAGCATATACATATTTCTGGAAGTAATGAGTATAAAAGTGCTTTGAACATTGGTGAACAACTAGCAAAAAAACTACAAATAGAGCTATTAGATGCCAGTGATCCTCATCATAAAAAATGGGTTGAGCTATCGTGAAACATTACTTTAAATAGAGTAACACCCATTCTTTTCCAGCGGTAGCATACTTTCCTAAATCTTCAAACCCTACAGCATAATGTGCATGTAGCGAACGGCTATTTTTAGCATCCACTTCAGTAATAATTGCTGTAAAATCTGGTAGTAGGTGTTCTTGCATGGTCTTATAAAGATTTCTGAAAATTCCTTGCTTTCTATATGCCTTATCAATACAAACCTGCCCCATTACAATAAAGTTAGAGTACGCGGGGTAGAGGCGAAGCTGTTCGAACATAGGCTGTAAGACTTCTATACATTCTCCGAAACCAGGGTGCATACTTAGGGCATACCCAACAACCTTGTTTCCGTCTTTTGCTAGGGTGTGAGGGCATTTAGTATGCATTGCCTTCAGAAGTTTAAAGTCGTGTTGTACCGTAACAAAACCTTCTGTCTTTTGTTCTTCTTCAGAAACGGAGGCAAAGAGATTTCGCTGCTGTAGGGCTAGTACTTGCTTCAATTCTTCATCTGAAGTAGAAAGTGTGTAGGTAATCATCTGTTGAAAATATCTTTCGAAAGATACAGTAATATACCTAACGATGAATAGGCAAGTACTCTACAATTTATGAACCAGAATTAAGCAAATTCATAGAGAAATTGATGAGCAGCACAATCAACTGAATTAAAGTAGGCTACTACCAGTGCGTATATAACTAATAAATTCCTATACTGACTTTTACAGATTACTCAACATTTCTTTATTTGTAACTTCCCCAAAGTTTCAGGGACAAAAAATTGTTGATAAAACCCAACAACTTCATTCTTAAGAAATTTCAAAAAAGGATGAGATTTCTGTATTTTTATAGGTCTAATATATACCACTCCAATGGCTAAAAAAGTCACCCCGTTAATGAAGCAATACAACACCATTAAGGCGAAATATCCTGATGCGTTGTTGCTGTTTCGGGTAGGCGATTTTTATGAAACCTTCGCGGGCGATGCAGAGAAAGCGGCTAAGATTTTAAATATTACGCTTACCTCCAGAAATAATGGTGGTGACCAGACTGCGTTGGCAGGGTTTCCGCACCATAGCTTAAACACCTATTTGCCAAAACTAGTGATGGCGGGGTGCCGGGTTGCTATTTGTGATCAACTGGAAGATCCTAAGCAAACCAAAACTATAGTAAAACGTGGGGTAACGGAACTGGTAACTCCCGGGGTGGCGCTTAATGACGATATTTTACAAAGCAAGAGTAATAACTTCCTGGCGGCAGTTCATTTTTCGAAAGACAGGTTGGGCGTTGCTTTTTTAGATGTTTCCACAGGTGAATTTTTAACCGCGGAAGGTTCTTCAGAATATATAGATACGTTGCTCCAAAACTTTAATCCTAGTGAAGTGCTCTTCAGCAAACAGAAGCGCAAACAATTTGCCGAAATATTTGGAGATAATTTTCATACATTTTATCTGGAAGATTGGATCTTTCAGCAAGATTATACTTCAGAACTTTTAGAAAAACATTTCGACGTCAAGAACTTAAAGGGCTTTGGGGTAGATCATTTGCAGGCGGGAACTATTGCCAGTGGTGCCGCGTTGCACTATTTGGGGGAAACACAGCACAGTAACTTAAAACACATTACTAAACTCGCCCGTATTGCAGAAGACGCATATGTGTGGATGGATCGTTTTACCATCAGAAATCTGGAGTTGTATCACAGCACACAACAAAATGCCGTGACGTTGCTGGATGTGATAGACAAAACCATTTCTCCCATGGGGGGGCGTATGCTAAAACGATGGCTGGCCCTTCCGCTAAAAGATGCTGAGAAAATTACAAGACGCCATGAAGTAGTGAGTTTTCTGCTGGAGAATCCCCAACTGTTGGAAAAGGCAAAAACGCACATAAAAAAAATGGGCGATCTGGAGCGGCTTATCTCAAAAACGGCCACGGGAAAGATCAATCCGCGGGAAGTAGTTCAGTTAAAAAATTCGATGCAGGCGGTTGTTCCGTTGAAAGAATTGGCGGCACAATCCAAAAATGAATCACTTCAAATTATAGGCGAGCAATTAAACGATTGCGAGTTGCTTCAGAATAAAATATCCGAAACTCTGGTGGAAGAAGCTCCAGTTGCCATTGGCAAAGGAAATGCAATTGCACAGGGAGTTTCAGAAACACTGGATGAACTTAGAGCCATTGCAACAGGCGGTAAGGAATACCTGGATGCTATGCTAAAAAGGGAGAGTGAGCGCACGGGGATTACTTCATTAAAAATTGCTTCCAACAACGTGTTTGGCTATTATATTGAAGTTCGTAATACCCATAAGGACAAGGTTCCGGAAGAGTGGATCAGAAAACAAACCTTAGTGAGTGCAGAACGTTATATTACTGAAGAACTAAAAGAATACGAAACAAAAATTTTAGGAGCCGAAGAAAAGATACTGGCTTTAGAGCAGGAGTTATTTGTTAAAATGGTGCAATGGATGCTTCAGTTTATTGCACCGGTTCAACAAACTGCGGCTTTAGTAGCAGAGTTGGATTGCCTGGCTTCATTTGCTACCCATGCCACAGCATGCAAATATGTGAGGCCAGTACTGGACGACTCCTTCGATTTGCATATTGAAGAAGGCCGTCACCCGGTAATTGAACAACAATTACCACCCGATAGCCCGTTTATCGCAAATGATGTGTTTTTGGATAGAGAGAACCAGCAAATTATTATGATCACCGGGCCCAATATGAGTGGTAAGAGTGCTATTTTGCGACAAACCGCTTTAATTGTTTTGTTAGCACAGATGGGGAGTTTTGTTCCTGCAACCGCTGTCCGAATGGGATGTGTGGATAAAATATTTACCAGGGTAGGAGCGAGTGACAATATTTCTATGGGGGAGAGTACCTTTATGGTAGAAATGAATGAAACAGCGAGTATTTTAAATAATGTTTCGGAACGGAGTTTAATTTTACTGGATGAAATTGGCCGTGGAACCAGTACCTACGATGGTATTTCTATTGCCTGGGCTATTAGTGAATACTTGCATGAGCACCCCAGTAAAGCAAAAACATTGTTTGCAACGCACTACCACGAGTTAAATGAAATGACCGAAACGTTTAGTAGAATTAAAAATTATAACGTATCGGTAAAAGAATTAAAGGACACTGTGTTATTTCTTCGGAAACTCGTGCCGGGAGGCTCACATCACAGTTTCGGTATTCACGTGGCTAAAATGGCGGGAATGCCTAAAATAGTACTACAACGCGCCAATAAAATTATGGAAAGACTGGAAAAAAGTCATTCTTCCGAAGAGCTTTCAGATAAGATGAAGGACATTTCCAAGGATGAGTTGCAGCTTAGTTTTTTCAATCTGGACGATCCTTTGTTGGTAGAAATCAGGGATGAAATTCTGGAAACTGATATTGATACATTAACTCCTGTAGAGGCTTTGATGAAGCTCAATGAAATAAAGAGAATGTTACAACGAAAAGACTCTGTAAAGTTTAAGAAATAAAAATATAGAAAAGACTTTGCATTTGCAGTAAATATTTTAAATTTGCATCCGCTTCTGGAAAGAAGTTCGTTCTTTAAGACTATGCGAAAATAGCTCAGTTGGTAGAGCGCCACCTTGCCAAGGTGGAGGTCGCGGGTTCGAATCCCGTTTTTCGCTCACTTCGACTCCGCTTAGTGTGCGAATGCTATTTTTGAAGAGTTGAAATATTATACCAAAAGTGTTGTGTTAAAGCACAACTAGGTTAACCGCGTTTGAGCGGAACCGAACTGCTGAAGTGGTGGAATTGGTAGACACGCTGGACTTAAAATCCAGTGGGCAGTAATGTCCGTACGGGTTCAAGTCCCGTCTTCAGTACAGATGAGTAGAAAGCCAAGTCGAATGACTTGGCTTTTTACTTTAACGCTGTTGAAGCGGAACTCGCCGCAGGCAAATCCCGTTGTAAATAGTGCTTTCGCATCTGGTTATAGATCCATAAAAAAAAGCCGAATCAAACGATTCGGCTTTTTTAGTATGTAACGATAAGATTTCGTTTACTTATAGGTCGTCGCTAATTAATTTCTTCACTTCTTCATTGGCATCTGCATTTAGTGCCTCTGCTATTGCGTTTCTTTTACTTATGCGATATGAAATAAAAATTAGGAGTAATAAAATAGGAATGATCACTGGAATTGAATAAAAGAAATCAAACTCATCAATAAATTGTATTTGATGATTTACTACACCCGACAGTTGAAACAAAAACATGGTAAGTGGCACAAGGATGGCATATTTCCACCAGTTTCTTGAGGTAACAAACCAGATGGAAGTAATTAAAACAAAGGTGATTTTAGTGAAGAGCGCATGCATAAAGGCTTGCACACTCCCAAAATTACCAGCTTCTACAGTTCCAAAAACTGTATCCCAGGCCACACCAGGTTCTGCTGGCGCATATTTATAAATGTAAAATAAGAAGGGTGTTGCTATCAACGATAGTGATAGTAACACCCCCGATATAAATGCTTTTCTTCTATCCGTTTGGCGGAACTTCGTATTTCGCTTTGTCAATTTGTTGGTCATTGGTTGCTTGATCTTCTGGGGTACAGCTAGCGGCTAAAGCAAGCACAGCTAATATAAACATAAGTTTTTTCATAAGTATAAGTTTTATTGTTATTTGTTTTGTTGGTACAATTATACTTTGAAAAGACTAATTATCCTATAGTGCTGATTCACTAAGTTTTATGTATTTTTACCCATTTTTTTACTTTTAAACGATAAAAAATGCTTTTAATCGATGTTTTTTGAATTTGAAAACGTGCCAATTTAGACTCTTTTTTAGGTTGTTCGTACTCAAAAAAGTATCAGTTTAGAGGCTGTAAATGTAGTAGGGTAAACAGTAGTTTTTATTAGAGATTTTGTAAAAGAACACTGTTTTTTTAATAAGTATTGGGTACAAAAAAGCCCGTTCAAGAGCTGAACAGGCTTTTTTCATATAAATGCGACAAGGTTCTTAATTGTTGTCGTCGTCCATATCTTCAACAGCTTCTTCAATTTCCTCTCCAGCCTCTTCTAATGCTTCCTCTGTTTCTTCTGCTGTAGCTTCGATGGCATCGCCAGCTTGTTCTAAATTGTTTTCTGTGTCTTCAGCAGCAGCTTCTACAGCTTCTTCAGCTTTATCTCCAGTGGTTTCTCTGCATGATGAGATGCTTACTACTAAAGCTAGTGCAGCAAAACCTAAAAATACTTTTTTCATAATTGGTTGTTTTAATGTTAATACGGTATAAAAGTAGTCATTTTTTTAAATTAGGTGTTTTTTCAGATAAATATTTCCAATAGCGTTTAGGTATATGTTGCACGTGTAGTTTCATGTTTTTTCTAGAAGTAATGTTGGTGCTGGTAAAGTACTTTTTCCATAATTCCTGAAAGGCTTGCTCCTCTTCAGTAAAATAATAGGTAGCTTTTGATGTGTTGTTAACTTCCTCAGATAGCTGTAAATTAATATAATGTACTTCTTTTAAAGTATAGTGAATCCCATAGTTCCTTTTCAGGTCATAGATTAGCCATTGTTGGTCTGCATATCTATTTTTGAAATGTTTGGCATTGAGTGGTAACACATTAAAATCTGGCGAAACGGTAGCAAAATAAAGCCCGTCTTTCGTTAGCCGAAACCGTACAAACGCATCCATTCTATGTTTTTCCCGATTTACCATTTTCACTGTTTTAGCAATTTTCAGGATTTCAGGGTCTGCATAATCTTTGGCTATGTTTTGTTTTTCTGAAAGCGAACGTTGTATGTAATGATACAGCGTGTTTTCAATACCGTCACACTCGCTCAAGAAAGCTTTGTAAATATTATTTTTTCCTTCAGCAGCACAGTAGCGTGACAGCCCTTTCCATACCCTATTGGCTTTACATACATCGGTAGTCACAAGCGTGTATTCAGAAAAAAAAGTTTCAGTAGCAAGCTCCTTTCTTTCGATACAGATATTTGTAAGCTTTTCTTCATACACCTGAAATATAGCGGTTAGAAATCCTTCGAACGTACCGTCGTATATAAGTTTAGTCATCATACTGCGACAGGAGTTTCGATAGAGGAAAACAAATTGAGCTGTTGGTTGTAGGTTGTATTATATTTACTGGCAGAGTGTTGTAAAATAAGGCTTTTAATTTGTGCTGCTGTTCTGTCTTTTCTTTCAAATTTATTGGAGTCACACACCATAAAATACTTACTGCGGTTCATAGCAATGCCAATGGCTTTTAGATGCTCCCAATTTAATTTTCTGAAACGCCTTGCTTGGATAATTTTGTGAACCGATTTCATTCCAACCCCAGGAATACGGGCCAGCATGTTTTTATCAGCCTTGTTTACATCTACCGGAAAGAGCTGTAAATTACGCAATGCCCAACTCAACTTGGGATCTATATCGCTATCTAGGTTGGGGTATTCTTTATTGAGTAGTTCCCGAATATCAAATCCATAAAACCGCAGCAGCCAATCGGTCTGGTACAATCTATTCTCACGTAGCATAGGAACTTCGGTGCCAATAGAAGGTAAGCGAGTATCATAACTTATAGGTATGTATCCTGAGTAGTACACCCGCTTCATATTAAATTGTTTGTAGAAATAAGCCGAAGTGTACATAATTTCTGCATCTGTTTCGCCACTCGCGCCAATGATCATTTGGGTGCTTTGCCCTGCAGGAGCATAAATGGGGGTGCTTTTAATGAGTTTTTTTTCAGATTTATACTGAATAATTTCATTTTTTACTTTCTGCATAGGTTTAATAAAATCTTCCCGCTTTTTATCTGGCGCTAAGAGTTTTAACCCTGTTTCTGAAGGGATCTCTATATTTACGGATAGTCTATCTGCATACAATCCGGCCTCCCGCATCAATTCATCACTTGCCCCCGGAATAGATTTTAAATGAATATAACCATTGAAGTTCTCTTCTTCCCGAAGTTTTTTTGCTACCTGTACCAGCCGCTCCATAGTAGTATCTGCATCTTTAAAAATACCACTACTTAAAAACAGACCTTCAATATAGTTACGTCTATAAAAAGCAATAGTGAGATCTACGACCTCCTGTACTTTAAAAGCGGCTCTTTTAATATCATTGCTTTTTCGCGTCACGCAGTAGGCACAATCAAAGATACAGTGATTGGTAAGTAGAATCTTTAACAAGGAAACACAACGCCCATCTTCGGTGTAGCTATGGCAAATACCCATGCCTGAACTATCGCCCAACCCTTTATTTTTATTTGTACGTTTACTTCCACTGGAGGAACACGATACATCATACTTTGCCGCATCTGCAAGGATGCTTAATTTTTCTTTTATTCTTTCAAAATTCATAGGACATGGAATAAATACAAAAATATGGAATTATTCCTATTACTAGGAAATAGTCCTGTTAATTATTTGGATATATTCCAAAAAATAGTATCTTCGGAAGATGGAATCTACACTATCTATTGAAGCGAAACGTTTTAAAAAAATAAGAGAAGAACAGCACCATACGCAACAATCTTTTGCTGAATTATTAGGTATTGGAGCTACTACAGCCGATATTGAGCGCGGGAAAACAAAAATTTCCGGGAAAGTTGTTATGGAGTTGTTGCAGCAGTTTCAAATAAATCCGCTGTGGTTGTTTGGAAAGAGTTTTACGCAATACCTTGATGTACACGGAGGGAATGTTGGGCCAAAAGTAATCTCGATAGATCAGGATGATAACGATACTATTTTACTGGTAAATCAGAAAGCTGCTGCTGGATATCCTCATAACATTCAGGATGTAGGATGGTATGAAGCCTTACCAGCGTTTAACATTCCATTACCGCAATACAGAAACGCTACCTATCGTGGTTTTCAGGTAGAAGGGGATAGTATGTTGCCTAATATTAGACCAAATGAGTGGGTGCTGGGCAAGGCTGTGCCTAATATTTCTGAAGCCAGCGATAGTAAAATTTATATTGTGGTCTTACACGATTCTGTATTGGTAAAGAAACTTCAGAAAATACCAAATGCCCCGGAGAAAGTGCGGTTGATTTCCCTGAACCCAGAATATATTCCTATAGACGTTGAAGTAAAAAATGTTCAAGAATTATGGCTGGTAAATAGTAAGCTTACTTTTGGTCTGGATGAACCTTCCGAAAGTACTTTGCTACGACAACTGCAGCAATCTATGGAAGAGTTGAAAGGACAAATCAATAGTCTGAATACATAAAAAAAGCTCCATGATTTCTCATGAAGCTTTTTACATTTTAAAAAAAATAATTAATTATCGTCGTTGTCGGTTTTGATCTTAATTTTTTGATCACCGTCATCCTCTTTAATCTTTACTTTTTTATTCTCTGTTTCCATTTTAATTTTTGTGTCACCGTCATCTTCTTTTACTTTAATGTCGGCTCCTTCTTCTTGCATTTCTTCTACAAGTACTTCAGCTTCTGTCTTTTCTTCGGTATCTCTACATGAAGTAAAGCTTATTGCTACTGTTAGAATAACAAATCCTGTTAAAAATACTTTTTTCATAATTCAGGTTGTTTTAAATTTAGGAATTGTCGTCTGTACCACCTGTACCAGTGTTCTCCTGTACTTCGTTAACACCCTCTTCAATGGCGTCTCCTGTGTCATCTACAGCATCTTCAATAGCATCTCCTGCATCGTCCATTGCATCTTCAACATCATCAGCAGCATCGTCTGCTTCAACTTCAATCTTAGTTTCTTTTGTGTCTCTACAAGATACAAAGGCTGTACTTAATGTAAATATTACGGCTAGGCTTAAAATTACTTTTTTCATGGGTATGGTTTTTAGGTTAGTGTTTATTTTAAATTAATCGTCGTTTCCAATTTTGTCGATCTCTTCGTTAATTTCCTCATTGACTTCTTTGTCAACTTCTTTAGCAGTACGTTCTAATATACCGCCGTCGTCGTCTTTTTCTACTTCTACTTCTTTTTCTACAATCACTTCTTTAGTTTCCGTTTTTGTATCTCTACAAGATGTTGCAAATACGGCACATACAAGTGCTGCGAGGATCATTACTTTTTTCATACTAGTTATGGTTTGTGTAAATTATAAAGACAAAGCTACACGTTTTAACATTTGGTGAATCGTAAAATTTTATTAAAGTTTATAAGAGATGTGTGTAATCTTGTAGTTTTAAAAGAAAAAATGAACTTTTCTACATTGTATAAATTTCTTGAGCAACTCCATAAAAACAATAGTAAAGAGTGGATGGATACACACAGAGGTGCCTATCATTCTGTTCGGGACTCCTATATTGAATGGTTGGATGAAATGAATATAAAATTAGCCGAAATAGATGCAAACTACTACAATACACCTGGAAAAAAAGCTATTAATCGTATTAACAATAACTTGATGTTTCATCCAAACAAGCCTATTTACAAAGATCATTTTGGTGCTGGATTGGACCAAAAAAGTAAACAAGGCGATTTTTATATTCACCTGGGAGTTTCAGAAAGTTTTATTGGCGGAGGCTACTGGCATCCATCCTCAAAAACCTTAAAAAGCATTCGTCAGGCAATTGATTACAACGGTGAGGAATTAAAGAAGATGCTCGAAAAGAAAACATTTAAGAATATGTTTGGCGGTTTAATAGAGGATACTCCCTTAAAAACTGCACCCAAGGGTTTTTCACAAGATCACAAACATATTGATCTATTACGTAGAAAATCTTTTGCCGTATCGCACCAGCTTACTCAAGAGGAAGTCATGGGGGACGATTTTAAAGATAAAGTGATTGAAATATATAAAGAAATGCTGCCTTTTAGACGGTATTTAAATCAGGCTGTGACAGTATAGTTACATAGTGCTTTCCAGATTTTTGAAGTATTCCAACACCATTGCCGTTGCACCTGTATTACTATCTACAAAATGCCCGGCGATCATTCCTGCTTTTGCTCTGAAGTCCTCATTAGAAGTGAGTTTAGAGAGTATTTCAGAACATTCTTTGGCATTTTTTATACTGAATAATCCTGCCAATGACTGTAGTCTTTCAGCTTCAGGGAACTCTGCATAATTTTTACCAATTACTACAGGAGCTCCAAAAGTGGCTGGTTCTAATATATTGTGTAATCCCTCGGTACCCATAGCCCCGCCAACATACGCCACATCTGCATAGCTGTATATTTTGGTGAGAAGTCCAATGGTGTCAACAATAAGCACAGAGGCTTCAGAAAGGGCTTTGCCTTTGGTTTCTAGTTCTGTGTACCTTACATTTAAGTGCTTTAATTTTTTCTGAAAAGAGTCAATTTTTCCAACCTCCATTTTATGAGGGGCAACTATAAACTTGATGTTTTTTGAGGTATTGATAAAGGGTAGCAGTACGGCTTCATCTTCCGGCCATGTGCTTCCGCACACAACACAAAGTGAATCCCCTTTGAACGTATCCATAAATTCCAGAGAATTATTCTGTTCGATCTGGTGTGAAACCCTATCAAACCTGGTATCTCCGCTTACTGATACCTGAGTTGCTCCAATTTCTGTAAGTAAAACTTCCGAGCTTTTATTCTGAACAAAAATATGATTAAAACACGCTAGTGCCTTCCGCATAAATCCTCCGTACGATTTAAAAAAAACCTGGTTTTCTCTAAAAACACCAGAAACTAGAAGGGTGTGAACTCCCTGCTTCTTCAGCTGAAAAAGGTAATTAGGCCAAAATTCGTATTTTACAAAAAAGGCTGTGGTTGGGTGAACTAACTCAACAAATTTACGAGCACTTGCCCGGGTATCCATAGGCAAATAGACTACAGCATCTGCGACCGGGGTGTTTTTTTTAATCTCGTATCCAGAAGGTGAGAAAAAGGATACTACAATTTTATAGTTTGGAGACTCTTTCTTAATAGCTTCCATAATTGGAAAGCCCTGTTCAAACTCCCCCAGGGAGGCGCAATGAAACCAGAGTGTCTGATCTGTGGGTTTAATTTTATCCTTTAAAATAGAGAGGGTTTGCTGACGCCCTTGTATAAAAAGTTTCATTTTTTTACTAAAGCCTTGCGAGAGCCAGAGAAAAAAACTCATTATATATGTTGCTATGTTGTAAAGTGTGCCCACAGACCGCTAAATTAGCAAAATTACAGCAGCTTCTGTTAATCTATAAATAATATGGTGAGGCTTCGGGTTTTTCGTATTTTTACCAAAGCGAATTTTATTCAAAAAAAATGAGAAAAATACAAATGGTCGATTTAAAAGGCCAGTACGAACATATTAAAGAACAAGTAAATACGTCTGTTTTAGATGTGATAGAGTCTACAGCTTTTATAAATGGACCTGAAGTTCAGGAGTTTCAAAAAGAGTTAGAAGCCTATCTGGGAGTGAAACATGTAATTCCCTGTGCAAATGGCACTGATGCATTGCAAATAGCGATGATGGGATTGGGGCTGCAGCCTGGTGACGAAGTAATTACGGCAGATTTCACTTTTGCAGCTACTGTGGAGGTGATTGCACTTTTGCAATTAACTCCAGTATTGGTAGATGTAGACCCCGTAAATTTTAATATAGATATTGAAGCCATTAAAAAGGCCATCACTCCAAAAACAAAAGCCATAGTTCCTGTCCATTTGTTTGGTCTTGCTGCCAACATGGATGCCATTATGGAGCTAGCTAAGGAACATAACTTATATGTTATTGAAGATAATGCACAAGGAATCGGGGCTAACTACACTTCAAAAGATGGTACCAAAATAAAAACGGGTGTGATTGGCCATGTTGGTTCCACATCTTTTTTCCCTTCAAAAAACCTGGGGTGTTATGGCGATGGAGGAGCAATTTTCACAAACGATGATGAACTGGCGCATACTTTAAGAGGTATTGTAAACCACGGAATGTATGTTCGCTACCACCACGATGTGGTTGGAGTAAATTCACGTTTGGATTCTATCCAAGCCGCTGTTTTAAGAGCAAAATTACCTCATTTAGACGCTTACAACGCAGCACGACGAAATGCAGCGAGAAAATATAGTCAGGCGTTTAATGGGGTTGAAGGTATTATTGTACCAACAGGCTTTTGCGATACAGGAAATTGTATTTGCGATGTTTGTGATTGTCACGTATTTCATCAATACACGCTACGAATCACGCAAGCAGACAGGGATGCGTTGGTAAAGCACTTAAACGAGCATGACATTCCATGTGGTGTATACTACCCTATCCCATTGCATTTGCAAAAGGCATATGCAGACGACCGATATAACGAAGCAGATTTTTCAGTAACAAACCAGTTAGTGAAAGAGGTAATTTCTTTACCTATGCATACAGAGTTGGATGACGAACAAATAGATTTTATTACGGAAACTGTTATAAAATTTGTCTCAAAATAAATTCCCGTCGCTACGAGAAGTACACATGAAAAAAATACTGGTTACAGGGGGTTTAGGGTATATAGGGTCGCATACTGTGGTAGCCTTGCAGGAAGCAGGATATGAAGTTTTTATTATTGATAACCTTTCCAACACTTCTATAGATGTATTGCAGGGTATTACCGAAATAACCAACACCCCTCCTAGCTTTGTGAGGCTGGACCTTCGTATTAAAAGTGATGTTGAGAAGTTTTTTCAAACCCATAAGGATATCGACGGAATAATTCATTTTGCTGCCAGTAAAGCTGTAGGCGAAAGTGTCGAGAACCCTTTGTTGTATTATGAAAATAACATCAACTCATTGGTATATCTTTTGCAAGAATGCAAAGCCCATAGTATTTCGAATTTTATATTTAGTTCTTCCTGTACCGTATATGGAGAGCCTGATGTCTTGCCTATAAATGAAGAGGCTCCTATTAAAAAAGCCATATCTCCCTACGGAAATACAAAACAGATTAGTGAAGAAATTATCAACGATGTTTGTAAAGTTTCGAGCTTAAATGCAATAGCTTTACGTTACTTTAACCCTATTGGAGCACACGAATCTGCACTTATCGGGGAACTGCCTGTGGGAGTGCCTCAAAATTTAGTTCCATACATTACTCAAACTGCGGCAGGGGTACGCAAGGAACTTTCAATTTTTGGGGATGATTACAATACCCCGGACGGAAGTTGTATTCGCGATTATATTCACGTGGTAGATCTGGCTAAGGCGCATGTTAAGGCTGTTGAAAGGCTTATAAACGCAGAAAACGCAGCTAAATTTAAAGTCTTTAACGTAGGCACAGGAAAGGGAAATAGCGTACTGGAAGTAGTTACGGCTTTTGAAGAAGTATCTGGAAAAAAATTAAACTATAAAATAGTAAAAAGGCGACCAGGCGATGTGGTTGCTGTATTTGCAGATACAAAAAAGGCCAATGATGAGTTAGGCTGGAAAGCGGTACATAACCTAAAAGAATCACTGGCTTCTGCCTGGAAATGGGAGAAGAAAGTAAGGGGTATTTAAAGGCTTTTTTTGTGCTCTTAAGGCAAACTTAGTAAAGGTTTAACAGCTATAATTTGCAATTTACGCTACTAATGCGTTGTTTTGCAGTACATTTAAACAAAAACCAATGCAATTAGTATCAGTCCGAAGAAAGACTAAGAAAGAAAAACGATTTTCAGAAAAAATGGGGATGATGACTGCGAAAGTTGTCTACATCCAAAAAACACTTTTAAACATTCCTGTAAAAACACTCCATAAATATCGCGAAACCTATTATGGCGAAGTGAAAGATTGTAAGGACTGTGAGATAAGTTTCTAAATAAAACAACCCAAAATAGAAAATCCCGAAGTTTGTAAAAGCTTCGGGATTTTTATTTTCTCTTATCTGAAAATTAAATTTCGGCTTTGCTTGTGTTTACGTTGCGGTCTATTTTTCTCATAAGGCCTTGTAATACATTTCCTGGGCCTACTTCAATAAAATCAGTTCCTCCGTCTTTAACCATATTTTGAATACTCTGTGTCCATTTCACGGGAGCTGTAAGTTGAAAGATTAAATTTTTCTTTATCTCATCTGGCTTGGTAACTGCAAACGTAGATACATTTTGGTAAATCGGGCACGCTGGCTCTGTAAAGGTCGTATTCTCAATAGCTGCGGCCAGTTCTTCCCGTGCTGGCTCCATTAAGGGGCTGTGAAAAGCGCCTCCTACAGGAAGTAGTAATGCTCTTCTGGCGCCAGCTTCGGTTAGCTTTTCGCAGGCAAGGTTTACCGCATTAATATCTCCTGAAATCACCAGTTGCCCGGGACAGTTGTAGTTTGCGGCAACTACCGTTCCAGGTGTATCTGCACAAATAGCTTCTACCAGATGATCTTCCAGGCCAAGTACGGCTGCCATAGTTGAGGGCTCTAACTCACAAGCCTTTTGCATGGCTTGTGCCCGTTTGGACACTAAAGTTAACCCATCACTAAATGCTAAGGTTCTATTTGCTACCAATGCCGAAATTTCTCCCAACGAATGTCCAGCAACCATATCTGGTTTAAAAGACTCACCCATTACTGTTGCTAAAATAGTTGAATGAAGAAAAATTGCAGGCTGTGTAACCTTGGTTTCCTTAAGTTCATCTGCGGAGCCTTCAAACATAATTTTTGTAATGTCAAACCCTAAAATATCATTGGCTTGCTGAAATAATTCTTTTGCTTTGGCTGATGTTTCGTATAAGTCTTGTCCCATTCCTGTAAACTGGGCCCCTTGTCCGGGAAAAATATATGCTTTCATTATAGTTGGTTTTTTGGTTATGTAAAAATAGCATAAAAAATCCCCTTTTTGAAATTTCAAAAAGGGGAGGTTTTTTAGGATAACGTGATGTTTTAGACTTTCATTTCTCCGGAAGAGCCTATATCTTGATTTTCTCCAGTAACGGCTGCTCTTGCTAATTTAAAAAGTGTGATTAATTTGTTGTCGTCATTACTCCAATATGCAGCTTCCTGAGGAACAAACTTTATCGCTGTAATGTTTGGATCTTCATCGCCGTCGAACCAGGCATTGTCTGCGTTGCTGTATAAATCTTTTATGATTTCACGATCGTAAACAATTTCTGAATATCCATACACACTTAAAAATTTCATACTGCTAGTACCGCTGTATAAAAGTTGCGTGTTGTCATCTTGTACAATGTTGGCATTATGCTCACTGTCTTTAGTACTCAAAAACCAAATATTACCACGTTCATCTACTTTTTTAGTGCTCATAGGCACAGCGCTTATAGGCTGGATGCTTAAATTAGTTGCGAACATGCAAAAATCCACATCGGTTGCAATGTCGGTTATTTTTTCGATAGCCTTTTGGCTGTATAAATTTTCTTGACTCATAGTTTTTTGTTTTATTTTAAAGATACACAGAAGTACAAGCTACCACGCCCAACAAAATGCCAAAGTATTTTAAAATATTTGTTAACCAAGTGAATGTAAGATTGTTTGAACCTGCGGAAGATAACCACGCCCAAATATATTAAGGTGTACTAATACATAGTACAATTGAAAAAGAGGAATCCGGCGTTCCCATCCATTATCAAGTGCATAAATTTCGTTGTAAACTGAAAAAACTTCTTCAGGAAAACCTCCAAACAACTGCATCATTGCCAGGTCCATTTCACGGGAGGCAAAAGCAACGGCAGGGTCTATGAGCACGGGCTTCCCTGTTCCAGAAACCAGGTAATTGCCATTCCATAGGTCACCGTGAATTAAAGAGGGAGGTTCGTTTGGGATTTCTGCTGAAAGGGTTGCATAAAACTGTTCGATATTTTGAAAACTAAAGCCATTTTCTTTCGCCAAAGCAAACTGCGGCTTCAATCGTTGTTGGATATAAAAATCTGCTGAAGTTTTTTCAGAACCGTTTACCTGCTTTAAAGAACCGATGTAGTTGTCGTGCTCTAAACCGAAATTATTTTGAGTGGTTCTGTGTAATTTTGCTAGATTTTCAGCAAAAAAAGGCCAAAATTCTACATTTTTAGTCCCTTTTGGGATATTTTCAAGCAAAAGATACGATTTACTTTTTTCTTCTCCGGTACTCAAAACCTTCGGAATAGTAAAGCTCTCTGAAGAAGCTAATAGCTGTAATCCTTTTGCTTCAGCTTTAAACATGTCTGGAAATTTAGCGGCATCATTCAGCTTTACTACAAAATTACCTTCTGTACACTTCAATACATACACAGCATTGATATCACCCCCAGAAAGCGGCTTAAACCCCTGAAGGGTAAGTGAATTTTTCTCAGCTATTTTATTAAGAGTGTTTTGCATGCCTCAAAACAAATTGTACTATTTCTGCTATTGCGAACCAAAAAGTTATTTCCGCACCCAGGTTTCATAGGTAAAAGAATACGTATGGCGTTCATCTTTTGAATGAGGAATTTCAGCAATAAGTTCCCATTGGTCCTTGTTTATATCCGGAAAATAAGTATCTGCATCAAAGCTACCGTGTACGCGTGTAAGTTCAATTTTATCTGCTATGTCCATCGCCATTTTATAGATTTCGCCACCGCCAATAACAAAGGGTTGTGCATCATTACTAGCTTTGAGTAATGCAGCGTCTAAGGAATGCACCACGACAGCACCTTCTTTTTTATAGGTTTTATTTCTGGTAATAACAATGTGGGTACGATTGGGAAGAGGTTTTGGGAAGGACTCAAAGGTTTTACGACCCATAATAATACAATGGCCAGTAGTAAGTTGTTTGAAGCGTTTAAAATCGTCTGGTAAATGCCAAACCAAGTCGTTGTCTTTTCCCAGTTCGTTGTTTTGGCCTGCAGCAGCAATCATTGTAATCATAGGTTTTCCGGGGGTAATTCGTTCGGGTTGTTTTTTTTTACTTCAGGAGTTTGTGAGGGGGTGTTCAGGGCTTCGGTTTCTCGGGAAGCTTTTACTTCTTCTACGGTAGCCTCCTGGACTGCTTGTTTTTTTAACTGTGCAATCCGCGTCTCCTGTTGTTTCTTAAGTTTTTCCAATTGCTGATTTTCCCATTCTTTGCCCATGAACTTATTCATGATAAAGACATTAAAAACGTGAATGAGTAGTAAAAATACCCAAAGTAAAACGACCCAAACAGACCAGTCTTTTAGTAATATTTCGTGTCCCTTTTTTAGGACAAGATCTATGATAAGGAGTAAAATAGCGCCTACTAAAAAGATAATAAAGTGACGCATCAATCCTTTTTTCTGCTTGATACGCTTTCGTGCGTATTCATATTGCTCGCGCTGGTCGGCGTCTATTCTGTCGTTTTTCTTGGTTTTTGAAAACATAGTTGGTTACCTTTAGTCTCACGTAAAAATACCCAAAATTAACGGTACAAACCCATCAGTTATGGAAGATTTAAGAAATCTATTCCCTGTTACAAAGTCATATACTTATTTAAATACTGCCTCTGCCGGACTGCTTTCAACAACACTTACACAATGGCGAAGTGAGCATGATAAAAAACTATTACACCATGGAAGCATCTTTAGGGATACACACCGGGATATTCTTGATGGAGTTAGGGAGCAGGTATGTAGCTTTTTTAATGTAATGAAGCATGAAATCGCACTGGTTCCTAATTTTTCCTTTGGATTAAATACCTTACTGGAAGGAGTTCCAAAGGGAAAAAAAGTGTTATTGCTAGGTAATGATTACCCTAGCATTAACTGGGCATTTGAGAATAGAGATTTTGATGTGTGTTATGCTGAAGTTGACGAAAATCTGGAGCAAAATATCGAAGTGGCCATTGCGCGTCATAAACCAGATATTTTTGCTTTTAGTATAGTACAATACCTGAATGGAATTAAAATAGACCTTAACTTTCTGAAGCAATTAAAAGCGTACCATCCAGCCCTGTTATTAATTGCAGACGGGACACAGTACCTTGGAACGGAGTCTTTCAGTTTTGCCGATAGCGCCATTGATATTTTGGGTGGTAGTTGCTACAAATGGATGTTGTCTGGCTACGGTAATGGCCTGTTTATGGTAAAAGAGAACGTGCAGCAAGGAATCCACCCAAACACAATAGGTTTTAATTCGGCTGATGCTGCTTTCAAAAACAGAGAGCACATCCCATGTATGAAACGTTTTGAACCCGGGCATCAAGATTCCCTGACGTATGGAAGTATAGGGCAAAGTATTCAGTTTTTAGAAGAGCTTGGAAAGGATGTAATTTCAGAAAAACTAAAGGAACTGTGTGGTAAAGCCAGAGAAGCGTTTATGGAAAAAGGGATCTTGGATGCCGCGATAGCCCGAAGGGAAACCTTTTCTACAATTTTCAGTATTACGGGTAATGAGGCGCTTTTTCAGAAATTAAAGAATGAAAATATTATATGCTCTCAACGTGGGGAAGGCATTAGGGTAGGGTTTCACATATATAATAATGAGGATGACCTGAATAAATTAATACAAGCTTTGTAACTAAATACATGGTAGTTATTGACCTCTAGGTTTTTAAAAAGATAATTTGTTCGAGGATTTTTACTATCTTTTCAGATGAAAAACTAGTATGTATCCCTAATTACTTCGAAATCCTCACTTTATGAAAAAAATTACCCAACCACTATTTTTAATAGTATTTCTTTCTTTCTTCTCAATAACCTTAGCAGCTTCCAATGAAATTGTAGTCCCGCCAACCATTACCTGTCCGGCCGATATTACAGTGGTTAACGATCCTGGTGTATGTGGTGCAGTTGTAAATTATACTGGATTAGCAACGGCAATGGATCCTGAAGATGGAGATATTTCTGGTTTAATTACAACAACTATTGGTCCGGTAAGTGGAGCTACATTTCCCGCCGGTGTTACTATAGTTGAATTGAGTGTAACAGATACAGAAGGGAACACTGTAAGTTGTACTTTTAATGTAACAGTAAACGATATAGAAGACCCAACCATTTCTTGTCCAGGAGATATTAATATAGACAATGATCCTGGTGTTTGTGGTGCCGTTGTAGATTTCCTCGTAGAAGCTATGGATAACTGCGCTGGTGGAGCAAACGCAGGTGAACTTACCACAACATTCCTGCAAAATAATGGGCAATCTGCCATAATGTTTGATGCTACTGCTTCTGGTGGTGAAGACGTTTCTATTAATGGAATATTGGCTCACATGGATGATAACTTTGTGACTGAAACTGTTGAAATATACTTTAAAGTTGGGTCTCATGTAGGGTTTGAGACAGACCCGGCACCCTGGATACTACACGAAACAACAACTGCTACAGATAATGGTAATACGGGCGCTGGCGGTAATGCAGTAACTCCTCTCGCAACACCTTTGGTAATCCCTGCTGGTACTACCTATGGAATATATTATTACACCCCTAATGCAGGAAATATGGACTATACAGATGGTACAACCTCGTATAATGATGCTTTCCTAACAATAGACAGTGGTTCGGGAAAAGCAGTAGGAAATGTACATCCTTTTGATGGTCTAACTTTTACTCCGCGAATTTTTAACGGAACATTTTATTACACCACAGGAAGTATTCAAGTTGTACAAACAACAGGATTTGCCACCGGAAGTGTATTCCCGGTAGGTACCACAACCAATACATTTATGGTTACAGATGCTGCTGGAAACACAGCTTCATGTAGTTTTGATGTTACTGTAAGTGATGCCGAACCCCCTGTGGCTAACTGCCCGGCGACTATCAATGCCGATACCGACCCTGGCAGGTGTGATGCTGTTGTAAATTTTTCTGTGCCTACCGAAGACAATTGCGCCGGAGAGACCTTAAACCAACTTACGGGATTGCCTAGCGGTAGTATATTTCCCATAGGAACCACTACAAATAGTTTTGAGGTAACCGATGCAGCAGGCTTAACAAGTAGTTGTTCGTTTGATGTTATTGTAATCGATACAGAAGCTCCAGTAGTAAATTGTTTAGACATTACAATACAGTTAGATGCAGCAGGAATGGCCTCCATAACGAATGCAGATGTAGACGGAGGTAGTACAGATAACTGTGGCATAGCTTCGAGTAGTATTAACATAACAAACTTTGATTGTAGCGATATAGGAACAAATAATGTCATACTTTCAGTAACAGATGTAAATGGAAACACCAATACGTGTACAGCCGTAGTTACCGTTGAAGATGTGGATAACCCTAGTGCGGTTTGCCAGGATATTACTGTTCAACTGGACGCTTCAGGAATGGTGACAATAACCCCCGGAGATGTAGATGGAGGGAGTTCAGATGTTTGTAGTATAGGTAGTCTCTCTCTGGATATTGATACATTTGACTGTTCAAACATAGGTGCAAATAATGTAGTTCTTACAGTTACAGATGGTAGTGGCAATACAAGTTCTTGTATGGCAGTAGTAACCGTAGAAGATACCTTGCCACCAGTAGCAGCTTGCCAGGACATTACAGTACAATTGAACGGTTCAGGAACCGTTACGATTTTGCCAAGCGATATTAATAATGGAAGTCTGGACAACTGCGGAACAACAACTGCAACTATAAATACTGATACATTTACCTGTGCTGATATAGGACAAAATGATGTCACCTTGACAATAACCGATGCTGACGGAAACTCGAGTAGCTGCGTTGCTACTGTTACCGTTGTAGAATTGGAAATTCCTACTGTAATTTGTCAGGATATAACAGTACAATTAGATGCGTCTGGAACAGCAACTATTCTAGTAGATGATATAGACGGAGGGAGTACAGATAACTGTGCAATTGCAAGTAGGTCTATTAATGTAGATACTTTTAACTGCAGCAATGTAGGACTTACAAATAATGTAACGCTAACAGTAACAGATACCTCTGGGAATGTTTCAAGTTGTGTCGCTGTCGTAACCGTAGAAGATACAATGCCTATTTCGGTACTTTGTCAGGATATAACGGTAACTTTAAATAATAACGGAGAGGTTTCCATAGACCCGGAAGATGTTGATGGAGGTAGTTTCGACAATTGTGATATTACAGACTTAAGTATTTCTCAGGAGCTATTTACCTGTGCAGATGTTGGCCCGAATAACGTAATACTTACAGTTACGAATAGTAATGGAGAAACAGCAACGTGCACAGCCGTTGTTACCGTTCAGGAATCTATTTTACCCCCTGTTGCAATATGTCAAAATATAACAGCGCCTTTACAGCCTGATGGAACAGTGACTGTTTTGCCAGAAGCTATTAACAATGGTTCGCTTGGAGTAGGTTGCAATGGGACCTTAAGTTTAGATATTGATACATTTACGTGTGACGACGTTGGTAGCCCAATTCCAGTGACCTTAACAGTAATGAATGAAAACGGAGTGATCGATACCTGTACTGCATTTATTAATGTAGTAGATTCTTTAGACCCAACCATCGATTGCCCAGACAACCAAACAGTAGTTACTACGGGAACCTACACACTGCCTGATTATTTTGCTCAAGGCGATGTTTTGGTGACAGATAATTGTGAAAACAACTTAGCTTTCACACAAACTCCAGCACCAGGAACTGTATTAGAGCCAGGGGGTTATAATATAACGATGACTGTTACAGATCCTTCAGATAATGAGGCGAGCTGTACGTTCCAGTTGTTTGTAGAAAGTCCATTGGGTGTAGATGGTGAACAAGATATATCTTCCTTACTACTATATCCTAACCCGGCTTCTGGCTATGTGATGTTAGCGAACCCACAAGGGGTTTCGTTAAAGGATATTTCAGTATTTGATATAAGCGGAAGACTTATTAAAAAGGAGAACCTAATGGATATGGGCTTAGAAAAACGAATCAGTCTTTCTGAACTCGCCAGTGCAACTTATATGGTTGTTATTACTTCAGATGAAGGAACCCTGGTGAAACAAATTGTAAAAGAATAATGTGTTTCTAATTCAAAAGAAAATTCCCTTCAAATTCTGAAGGGAATTTTTTATGCTGAAACACGAACACCTAACCGGAAAACAATGTAGCTTTTAATGACTATCCTCCAAGGCACTGGTGTTGTTGCTACAAATAGCGCTTATAGTATAAAAATTTTAAATTGATTTTTTGACCAAGCACTAACTAGTAAAATAATAGTCAGCCTTGATAACGGATAACCGGATCTTACTTCCTTCTGAAAACATAATTTTTATAATACCCTTTTTCATCTTTAAAAGAAGTTTCAATAGTTAATCCAGCCGAATCTGCCAGCCACTGTACTGTTTTGTCATCGTATTTTTGAGAAATTTCGGTGTGTATGGTTTCCCAGATATCAAAATTAATATGGAGGTCAAGCGCTTTTATGGAGACCTCCATGGCTTCAGTAGCCACCAAAAAACTTTTAGCAGTTCCCGATTCAGGGTCATATACTTCCCAATGTTTAAAGTTGTCTACATTGAAATTAGCATCTAGCTCTCTGTTTATTCGATGCAGTAAATTTTTATTAAAAGCTGCGGTTACTCCAGTTGCATCATTATAAGCATCCAAAATCGTTTGCGGATTCTTTTTCTGATCAAACCCCATAAAAAGTAAATCTTCGGGCCCCATAATACCTTTTAGTTTGGTCAAAAAATCGATGGCTTTTGGGTGCAGCAGGTTTCCAATATTGGAACCTAAAACCATCAACACTTTTTTTCGGGAATCGTATTTTTGTAATCGTTCTAAAACTTCAAAATACATTCCTTTCTCGCCATCTACGGTAACTTTAGGTAGTTCTGTTGCAAGGCTGTTGGTTAAAGAGTCTATGGCATTTTTGCTTATATCTATAGGTTTGTAGACAAATTCAAACTCGTTATCAGCCAAATAGCGCAAGAGTATTTTTGTTTTTTTGCCATCACCGGCACCTAATTCAATAAGGTCAAAACCAGTTTCAGTATTACTGAATAATTCAGCGATTTCAGTAGTATGTAGAGATAGTATGTTAAACTCACAATTGGTGAGGTAATACTCTGGAAGGTTCATAATATCCTGAAAAAGCTTGTCTCCTTTTTCATCATATATATATTTAGAGTATAAATATTTTGGAAATGCTGTAAGACCAGTATGTACATCGTTTTTAAAAGATGTGTTCGTTTTTGGAGAGGTTTTAAGGCTCATAAGTGCTTGAGAGGGATTATCTGGCTAATCTAATGCCAGTGTACTGCCAGCGTAAATTGGGTTGAAAAAAATTTCGATATGTGGGTCTGGTGTGTTTTGGAGCAGTAATAACAGAGCCGCCTCTTAACACTTTTTGGTTTACCATAAACTTGCCGTTATATTCACCAATGGCACCTGGAGGTTTTGTGTAACCAGGATAGGGTAGGTAGGAGCTTTCGGTCCATTCCCAACGCCTTCCCCAGTCATAACTTTGTTGGGCTATTTCCCACTCAAACTCAGTTGGGAGTCGGCAACCTTTCCATTGTGCATAGGCAAATGCTTCGTAGTAAGATACGTGACAAAGGGGAGCATCCAAATTAATTTTTTGTAATCCTTGAAGTGTGTAATAATGCCATTCATCATCAATACGATGCCAGTACATAGGTTGTGTTTGGTGTTCCTGATTCACCCATTCCCAGCCATCTGCATGCCAATAATTAAAATTTTTATAACCACCTGCATCCATAAACGCTATAAACTCACGATTGGTAACTAGTTTGTTTGATATTTCAAAATTCTGAATGTATGTTTTATGATGTCCCAACTCGTTGTCATAACAAAAACTGTCTTTGGTATGCCCAATTTCATAAACACCTTCTTCAAAGGAAAGCCATTGTTGTGCACTTGTTTCTACGGAATGTTCGGTAAAGTCATTATCGTACTTTGGAAGCAAAGGATTGTTTCCAAGGATATATTTAATGTCTGTCATTAATAACTCCTGGTGTTGTTTCTCATGATGAATACCCACATTGAGTAGTTTCTCCACTTCTTCTGAAATTTCAGAAGACAGAAACTCCTTTAGTTCATTTGTTACATAATGCCTGTAGTCATACACTTTAGCTACTCCCGGGCGTGATAGATTGCCACGGTCACTACGAACTACTCGCTTACCTACGGTTTCGTAATAACTGTTAAAGACAAAGGCAAAGTCTTCGTGAAACAACTTGTAGTCTGGCTTGTGATGTTTTAATATAAATTCCTCAAAAAACCAGGTGGTATGCCCTAAGTGCCATTTTGGAGGAGAAACATCAATGGTTGGCTGTACTACATAGTCCTCAATTTCCAGAGGTTTACAAAGCGCTTCTGTGCGGTTTCTTGTTTCGGTAAAGAGTTGGAGGAGTGTTTGTGTATCAATCATAAAAAAAGTGTAAAAGAATGTTTTACACTTTAAAGATAAGAATTCTATGTAATTTTTACTGAAACCCCTTGCGTTAAACCCGTGTTAAACTAACCAAGAATAAACACTAAGGGTAGCGTGTAGGTGGTGTTAACAGGTTGATTGTCGTGCTTTCCTGGAATAAAACTGGGAAGTAATTCAAGTACCCGTTTTGTTTCTTTTTGAAGTTGGGGGTGTGGTGTTCGCACCTTTATATCTTTTATGCCTCCGTTTTGATCTATTATAAACTGAGCGTATACCCGTATTCTTTTTTCGTTGAGGTTTAAATTCTTAAAAAGACCTGTGTTAAATTTTTGTTTGGCAAAGGCCTCAACAGATTTCTGAGTGCAAAGCGTTTCCTGTTCTATAGAACTGGCACTACAATCTCTATACCTGGGAGGGATGTCTACTTTAGAAAAAGAAACGGTGTCCTCTTGTGCAAAACTTGAAATTCCAATACATAAAAAAAGGAATAATGCTACCAAGCGCATCTATTTCCCTGTTTTAAAAGTGATGGGTACGATATATTGAATAGCTTTTGGTTTTCCGCCCATCATACCGGGCTTTTTCATTTGTGGAATGAGCCCTATATTTCTTTTTGCTTCGGCTTGAAGTGCTGCGGTACCACCCGTTACGCTTTTAATATCTACAAGACCTTTCTCGTTGATGTAAAAATCTACGACTACACGTCCTTGCTCATTTTTTTTGTAAGAGTCTGTAGGATATTTGAAATTTTTAGCGATATGTGTCGCTAGTTTTTGCTTAAAACAGTTGTCCCGTTGTGATGCATTTCCCGATTCACATCCTGGCCAGATTGGAGCAAGTTCTTTAAGAGTTACTTCGTTTTTTTCGACATCACCCCATTCTCGCTGAGAAAAGGCAGTTGTAGTTAAAAATAAACTTAAGATAATGAGAGTGTATTTCATAAGGGGTTGTTTTTAAACAGCAACAGCACCTTTAATGTGCGGATGCGGATTATAATCTTTCAAGGTAAAGTCATCAAATTTAAAGCCAAATATATCTTTTACGTTGGAATTTAACAACATTTTTGGTAACGGACGTATTTCTCGGGACAATTGTAGCTCCAATTGCTCAAAATGATTACTGTAAATATGAGCATCTCCAAAGGTATGTACAAAGTCTCCAGCCTGATAACCACACACTTGTGCCATCATCATAGTAAGTAGCGCATACGAAGCAATATTGAAGGGCACCCCTAAGAAAATATCTGCACTACGTTGGTAGAGCTGGCAGGATAGTTTTCGGCTGCTTTCATCTCCTTCTATTTCTGGTGCGCTTACATAAAACTGAAAAAACGCATGACAGGGTGGTAAAGCGGCTTTTCCATTTGCAACATTTTCAGAAAAAGGTACCGAAGTATCTGGCATTACGCTTGGGTTCCATGCGCTTACCAGCATTCTACGGCTATCTGGATTTGTTTTTAACGTATGTATAATGTCTTTAATCTGGTCTATTTCTTCATTATTCCAGTTACGCCATTGATGTCCATACACAGGGCCTAGATCTCCGTTTTCATCTGCCCACTCATTCCAGATTCGTACCCCGTTTTCCTGAAGGTATTTAATGTTAGTGTCTCCATTCAGGAACCACAAAAGCTCATAGATAATAGATTTAAGGTGCAGTTTTTTTGTGGTGACCATAGGAAACCCTTCGCTTAAATCAAACCGCATCTGGTAGCCAAACACGCTTTTGGTACCCGTTCCTGTTCGGTCATTTTTTTCATTGCCGTGCTCTAATACGTGCTTTACTAAGTCGTGGTATTGCTTCATTATACTGCCTTGTTTTTTGAATGGTTTAAATGTAAAAAAGTACCGCTACTCTTTAAACTGAAATTGGTGAGATTTATTACAAGTTATCAACGTACTTTGAAGTGTAAAAAAGAATTAACCCATTAACATTCCGGCAATAGTTGCAGTAAGTAATGCTGCCACGGTACCGCCAATTAATGCTTTTATTCCAAACCTTGCTAAGGTTTTGCGTTGTTTTGGAGCTAATACCCCAATACCACCAATCTGAATTCCAATGGAGGCAAAATTTGCAAATCCGCAAAGCGCATAGGTGGCAATAACGATAGACCTGTAGTTAGAGATGGCTCCTGCTTGCTTTAATTCGCTAAGGGAGGCGTAGGCAAAAAATTCGTTTAAGATGGTTTTCTCACCAAGTAACTGGCCAATTACAATCATATCTTCTGCTGGTACTCCAATTATCCAGGCAATAGGAGCAAAAACATTTCCAAGAATATATTGTAATGAAAATCCGCTGTAGCGTCCCTCGGTAGCAGAAGCAATTACATCGTTTAATCCGGTTGGGGCGCCAATTATGTCTACGGTTATCCAGTTAAAAACTGCAATAACAGCTGTAAAAACCAATAACATGGCACCAACATTTACGGCTAGTTTTAATCCTTCTGTAGTTCCTCTGGAGATGGCGTCCAATATGTTGGTTCCTATTTTTTCTTTACTAATATCCAGTTTTTTATCTACTTTCTCGGTTTCCGGATAGAGCATTTTTGCAATGATGATGGCTGCAGGAGCAGACATAATAGAAGCTGTTAATAAATGTTTCGCAAAAATAATTTTTTCAACATCGCTATCACCCCCTAAAAAGGCAATAAAAGCTGCCAAAACTCCTCCGGCAATTGTAGCCATGCCACCTACCATTAAACAGAGCATTTCAGATTTTGTCATGCGGTCTAAATAAGGTTTTACTACCAAAGGGGCTTCGGTTTGTCCTATAAAGATATTTGCTGCTGCAGCAAGGCTTTCGGCACCGGATAATCGCATGGTTTTACTCATAACCCAGGCAAAGGCTTTTACAAACAGTTGTAAAATGCCCAAATAATAAAGTAGGGATGTAAATGCGGAAAAGAACACAATAGTGGGCAATACCTTAAATGCAAAGATGTATCCAAAAGTGTCCATATCTGTCACCAGACCGCCAAAGAGAAACTCGGCCCCTTTTTCACTGAAGTTAAGGAAGGTTACTACTTTGTCACTAATCCAATCGAAAACACCTGCTACAAAAGGTACTTTTAAAACCAGTAGCGCAAAAATAAGCTGAAGCGCTAAGCCAGTGAGCACTAGGCGCCAGTCTATGTTTCTTCGGTTACTGCTTAATAAGAAACAAACAAACAGTAAGAAAATCATCCCAAGAACACCTCTGAAAATGCTGTTTAAGCTAACGCCCAATCCTTTGGAGGGGTCTAAAGCAATATTGCTTTTATCATTTTGATTTATAACTGTAGGGGTTGCTGTTACGTCCGAAATTTCAGTTTGCGAAGGAGCAGAGAGCTGGTAAACAGTGTTTTTTTCAGTAAAAGAAAGAGAAGTGTCTGTGAGTTGGGTAATTCTGTATCTGCGAATCGTGTCTTTTGGCGTATTGAAAAATAAAACCAGCAAGTTGTTTTGGTATATATAATCACCTGAAGCTTTTAGGCTTTCGTTGGCTGCATCTTGATAGTTGAAAATACCGTCTTTTAATGAAAGGATATCGTTTTCAGTAGTCTTGAAAAGTGAATTTTCTGAGGCATTTTCAATTGCTGTAACGTTCCAGTCCTTTTCAATAGATTGCCCGAAAACAGATGTAAAGACTCCTAAAAAAGAAAAAATAAAAACTAATTTCTGAAAATTTTGCATACAAAAAGAAGTAATATGTTAGGAGCGTTTAGAGACTTCATCCCGAATGCTTGCAGCGCGCTCATAATCTTCGTTAGAGACAGCTTCGTCAAGCATGGTATTGAGTTCTTTGAGCGTGTATTTGGAAAAATCCTGAGCTTTTTTTGGAGTGGATTCAGCATCGTCCCCTAAGATAAGCTCCTCTAATATTGTTTCTTCTTCTTTTGAAATTTTCTTCTTTTTGCTAGGAGTAGATTTCAGGTAAATACCCGCTTTTTCTAAGATGGCCTTATAGGTAAATATCGGGGCTTTAAACCGAAGCGCCAAAGCAATTGCATCACTTGTGCGGGCATCAATGATCTCTTCCAGATTATCGCGTTCGCAAATAATACTGGAGTAAAAAACACCGTCCACCAGCTTGTGAATAATAACCTGTTTTACTACAATAGAAAACCTGTCGGCAAAATTTTTAAATAAATCGTGGGTAAGTGGGCGAGGAGGCTTGATCTCTTTTTCTAGCGCAATAGCTATAGACTGCGCCTCGAAAGCGCCAATTACTATAGGAAGTTTGCGTTCTCCGTCTTCTTCATTTAAAATAAGGGCATACGCACCATTCTGCGTCTGGCTGTAGGAAATTCCTTTTATATTTAATCGTACTAGGCTCATTCTTCGCACTTAAAACCTTTGCCCTAACCCTAAAGGGAAGATTTTTAACAATATTTATAAGCCAATTTTTACCCTTTAGGGACGGGAAGAATAAAATTGGCAACTAAAAAATGGGCTGTTTAAATAAGGCTTGGCAAATCTAAACAGCCCATTTTCGGGCACAAATTACTAAAAAAATATGCGTTCTTGCTTCGATACAATTTCTTTTTTTTCAAAAGAAATCACTCAGCAACCATTTCGGTGTAAGAACAATTAATTATTCTGTGCTTTGAATTCTTTCAGTTTTTCCACCAGTTGTGGTACTACTTCAAAAGCATCACCTACTATACCGTAGTCTGCTGCTTTAAAGAAAGGAGCTTCTGGGTCGTTGTTAATCACCACTTTGGTTTTTGAAGCGTTAATTCCGGCTAAGTGCTGAATAGCACCAGAAATACCAATAGCAATGTATAAGTTAGAAGCTACAGGCTTTCCTGTTTGTCCAACGTGCTCGCTGTGTGGTCTCCAGCCCATATCACTTACTGGCTTAGAACAGGCGGTTGCTGCGCCAAGCGTTTCGGCTAATTCTTCTATCATTCCCCAGTTTTCCGGACCTTTCATACCACGACCTGCAGAAACAACTATTTCGGCATCTGCGATGGTTACTTTGTCTGTTGCTTTGTCTACGGAAACTACTTCGGTAGAGAAATCATCATCAGATAACGATGGTGAAAAAGCTTCGGTGGTTACTGAAGTTTCGTTTTCTTTAACTCCGTAGGCATTTTTACCAAGGCCAATTACTTTTATTTCAGTGTTAATTTCAGTATTGCTAAAAGCTTTGTTGGTAAAAACACTGTGCTTTACGGTGAAAGGTGCTGTAGAAGAAGGAAGTTCTGTTACATTAGGAACATATCCAGCATCAAGATTTACAGCTACCAAAGGTGCCATAAATTTACTATTTGCGCTGGAAGTAAGTACTACTACATTGGCGCCTTCTGCCTTTGCTGCTTGTGCTAACACATCTGCATATGCTTCGGCATTAAAGTTTTTTAATTTGTCATTAGAAACTTCCAGCACTTTTGAAGCGCCAAATTTTCCTAATTCTGAACTGTCACCACCATTTACTGAAACAGCGGTAACGTTTGTGCCCATTGCATCTGCAATTCCTTTTGCATACGCAACTGCTTCGTGGGCTATCTTTTTAAATGATCCGTTTTCGGATTCTGTATATACTAAAACACTCATGGTCTTTATATTTTATTAGATGGATTTCCTCTTAAGGAAACATCCTCACCTCCAGCCCTTCTCCTTCGAAGGTGAGGGGGGAGATGTTATATGATTTATATTACTTTTGCTTCGTTGTGTAGTAGATTTACTAATTCATCTACATTGTCTACTAGCTTAACTGCTCCTTTTGGAGCTGGTTTTTCAAAAGCTTTTGTACTTGTTTCGGCATTTGCGTCAACAGGCTCTTTTACGCTTAAAGGCTTAGAACGTGCCTGCATAATACCCCTCATATTCGGGATACGCAGATCACTTTCTTCTACCAGTCCTTTTTGACCTCCTACAACGAGTGGGAGTTTTGTACTAATAGTTTCTTTACCACCGTCAATCTCTCGGATAGCAGTAGCACTGTCGCCTTCAATTTCAAGGCTAATACAGGTGTTTACAAAATTGGCGTCAATCATTTTTGCTACCATTCCTGGCACCATTCCGCCGTTGTAATCAATACTTTCACGACCACCAATTACTAGGTCGTATCCGCCATCTTTTACTACGTTTGCCAGTTGTTTGGCAACGCTATATCCATCGGTTGCTGGTGTGTTTACTCTAATGGCTTCGTCTGCACCTATAGCTAAAGCTTTACGTAATGTAGGTTCGGTTTCGGGTCCGCCAACATTTACAACGTGCACAGTTGCACCTTGTTTTTCTTTAAACCACATAGCGCGGGTAAGACCAAACTCGTCGTTTGGATTAATTACAAATTGCACGCCATTGGTGTCGAACTTTGTGTCACCATCGGTAAAATTAATTTTGGAAGTAGTATCCGGCACGTGGCTAATGCATACTAAAATCTTCATATATTTTCTGTTTTTGTAGTAAATTTTTAGGATGTCAAAGATACCAAATATTATTCAGAAATACTATGCGCGCATAGTAAAATTTCAGCCAAACTAAATAAATTTGTCTGATAGGGTTTAAGTACTCTCAAATAATATTATTTTTGTCTTCCTGTCGTATTCAGGGTATCAATAGCTAGAAAAAAAGTCCACATGAAAACATTACAATTTAGAGAAGCCATTTGCGAGGCAATGAGCGAAGAAATGCGCAAGGATGAGTCCATTTATTTAATGGGTGAAGAAGTGGCCGAATACAATGGTGCTTATAAAGCCAGTAAAGGAATGTTGGACGAATTTGGCGCCAAGCGCGTTATAGATACACCTATTTCGGAACTTGGCTTTGCGGGTATTGCTATTGGTAGTACTATGACAGGCAATAGACCAATCGTAGAATATATGACATTCAATTTCTCCCTGGTAGGAATTGACCAGATCATTAATAATGCTGCAAAGATTAGACAAATGAGTGGGGGACAGTTAAAGTGTCCTATCGTTTTCCGTGGCCCAACCGCTAGTGCGGGTCAACTAGCCGCCACACACTCACAGGCTTTTGAAAGTTGGTTTGCCAATACACCGGGTTTAAAAGTAGTAGTGCCTAGTAATCCGGCAGATGCTAAAGGATTGCTCAAGAGTGCTATCCGTGACGATGATCCCGTAATTTTTATGGAAAGTGAGCAAATGTATGGGGATAAAGGCGAAGTGCCGGAAGGGGAATATCTTATTCCGTTAGGGGTTGCCGAGATAAAACGAAAAGGGACAGATGTAACAATAGTGTCCTTCGGAAAAATTATCAAAGAAGCTTACAAGGCAGCTGAGGAATTAGCTAAAGACGGTATCGAATGTGAAATTATCGACTTACGCACCGTTCGTCCTATGGATCACGATGCCATTATGGAATCGGTTAAGAAAACCAATCGCCTAGTGGTTTTGGAAGAGGCCTGGCCTTTTGGAAATGTAGCTACTGAAATTACCTACCAGGTGCAAAGTCAGATATTTGACTATTTGGATGCTCCTATTGTAAAAATAAACACGGCAGACACCCCAGCACCTTACTCCCCTGTTTTACTTAAAGAATGGTTGCCTAATAGTGAAGATGTCATTAAAGCAGTAAAGAAGGTCATGTACAAGGACTAATTTATTCTTCTTTTCAAGAAGGTTCATAATCAAAGAACAAATTCCAAATTCTATTTTACCCACGCTTTAGAGGGTTGAAAGAAAAAATTGGGATTTTCTTTTTTTGGAATTATTTTTTATGATTTCCTCCTTATTTTGTTCCTCCCATTCGAAGTAGAGGGTATGTGAGGATGTTTTTAAGATTATTTTAATTGTCAAACAATCCAATAATCACGTTATTTGCGTTCGCTAAAGTGCTGAAATTTAATAGCAGTTTGAGCGTTACCTACTTATGAAGCACTTTTACTATCTGGTTTTTATTTTACTTACAACTTTTGCAACAGCACAAACCAAGGTGAGTGGTGTGGTGAAGGATGCCACTGGAACGTCTGTTGCTTTTGCCAATGTTATTTTTAAAGATAGTAATGTAGGGACTATTACCAACGAAGAGGGTAGGTTCTATCTGGAAAGTGACGACGATTATACTGCTGTACTATTTTCTTTTATTGGATATGAAACAAAGGAAGTTCCTTTAGAAGGAAAAACTACCTATAAGATGGAAGTAGAATTGACTGAAGAAGCTTCTGCTCTGGATGAAGTGGTAATCTTTAGTGGGAAAACTTCAAAAAAGGACAATCCTGCACTTGTAATTCTTCGGAAAATCTGGGAAAACCGGCGGGAGAACGGGGTGAAAAAATTTAACCAGTATAGCTACGATAAATATGAAAAGCTGGAGTTTGACCTCAATACTATAGATTCTACCTTAATAAAGAGCAAGATATTTAAGGGAATGGAGTTTATCTGGGACCAGATAGACACTTCCAACATTACGGGAAATAGCTATTTGCCAATATTTATAAATGAGGCTATTTCGAAAGTATATGGCGATAACTTGCTGAATGAAGAAAAAGAAATTCTGGAAGGAAATAAGAACAGTGGTTTTGAAAACAACCAGACACTCATTGCCTTTGTAAAAGATCTCTACAAGGAATATGATGTGTATGAAAATTACCTCAAGTTTTTTGACAAAGCCTTCACAAGTCCGCTTTCCCGAACAGGAATAGATGTTTACAATTACGTATTGCTGGACAGTGCCTACCGTGATAATAAGTGGTGTTATAACATTGTGTATTATCCGCGCCGTAAAGGAGAGCTTACCTTTAAAGGTGATTTTTGGGTGAATGATACTACGTTTGCGATCAAAGAAATTAATCTTCAGGCGTCAAAAAGTGCCAACCTTAACTGGGTGCGTGAAGTGTATATTGAACAGGAATTTGATGTGCTAAACGATTCTATTTTTCTGATCACCCGGGATTACTTTTTAAGTGATTTCAGTTTCAGAAAAAAAGAAGAAGCCCAGGGAGTCTACGGTAGACGAACTACTTTATACGATAATTATTCGTTTGATATTCCGAAGGAAAAGAGCTTTTATGGCGAGCAGGTAGATCCTTACAACGAGGAGATTTATAACCGCCCGGACGAATTCTGGGCAGAAAAGCGGATGGAAGAGCTCAACAAAGATGAAGAGGGCGTCTATAGAATGCTGGATACTCTAAAGACCGTTCCTCGTTTCCAGACATTTTATAAAATTGGAGCGACGCTGGCATCGGGATATTACGAGGTTGGAAATGTAGATGTAGGGCCGGTTTTTTCAATATTTGGCTTTAACGAAGCCGAAGGATTACGCCTGCGATTAGGAGGTAGAACCTACTTTAGTCAAAACGATCCCTGGCGACTGGAAGTATTTGGTGCCTACGGATTCAGGGACGAACGATTCAAATATGGGGTTTCAGCAAAATGGCTGCTGGATAGAAAGAGCAGATTGACAGTTTTTGGAGGAAACAGAAAAGATACCGAACAAACAGGAGCTAGCTTAACAACCAGCAACGATGTATTGGGAAGAAGTCTTGCCTCTTCTGCGCTAATTACTGTAGGTGCAAACGATAAACTTACGCGGGTAAATTTAACAACAGCGGGATTTTCTTTTGACCCAGCAAAAAACTTTACGGCCCGCATTACAGGATCTTACCGAACATTACAGTCTGCCACCGAAACATTCAGTCTTGCTTATTTCGATGAAGATGGAAACGTAAAATCTCAAATCTCACAACCTGAAATAGAATTAGGTCTTTTTTACGCCCCTGGAAGAAAAACATCTGGATATGGTGTAGAAAGAACTGTAATTAACGATGGCGATTTTGCAAACTATTACCTAGGCTATACCTACGGTGTTAAAGACGCTTTTGGAGGAGATTTTGAATATTCTAAATTGCAGGGATTACATAGTAAGCCCTGGAATATAGGTGGTTTAGGGCGTTTATTTACAACCGTTGAGGTAGGTAAAATATTCGATCCGGTTCCTCTTGGTTTGCTAAGTCCAATCCCTGGAAATCAAACCCTTTTTAGTCTGTACAATACGTTTAGTAATCTGGATTTTTATGAGTTTGTAAGCGATACCTACGCATCATTGCATTTGCAGCATAATTTTGGCGGAAGGATCTTTTCAAGAATTCCGTTATTACGTGAGCTGGATTTAAGAGAGGTAGTTGGTTTTAGAGCTGTGTATGGGCAGATCTCGGATGAAAACATTGCCTTGAATGCTCCCAATGGAACCTTGTTGCAGGCGCCGGAAGATATTTATTACGAATACAGTGTTGGAATAGGAAACATTTTCAAAATCTTCCGATTAGATTTCAACTTCCGAGGAAATTATCTAGACAATCCTGAAGCCAGAAAGTTTGGGGTGACTGGAATTTTTGGATTTTCGTTTTAATTTCGAAAACAAAGTATAGTTTAATCTTCACAATTTCATAACAATTATAACTGCTAACAAATAGGCTAAAAACCGAAAAAGGTGTATTTTTGCACCCCCTAAAAAACATAGGGCAAAAACTTAAGAGTAAAAGAATTAAGCCATGACAGCAGATAAAGTAAATACCTTTGACGTACTAATTGAAATTCCCAAAGGAAGCCGAAACAAATATGAATACGATTTTGAACTGAAAAAAATACGTTACGACCGTATGATATTTTCTTCTATGATGTATCCTGCAGATTACGGTTTTATACCAGAAACATTAGCCTTGGATGGCGATCCATTAGATGTTTTGGTATTGGTAACTGAACCTACTTTTCCAGGATGTGTTATGGAGGTAAAACCCATTGGAGTATTCCATATGGCAGATGAAAAAGGACCGGATGAAAAAGTGATCTGTGTTCCCGTGAGTGATCCTATTGCAAGTAGGGTAAATGACTTGAGTATGTTAAACGACCACCTTATTAAAGAGATTGAGCATTTCTTTCAGGTATATAAAGACTTAGAAGAAAAGAAAGTAGATGTTGGCGGTTGGGGCGATGTAAACGAAGCTAAAGATATTGTTGCTAAATGCGTAGACCGTTTTCGCTCTAGTGACATTCCTGTAAAAGATGTGAGTATTCGTTAAAAGTACTCTCTTTTAATGCTAATAATACAATATTTTAGAAACCCTGTTAAAGCAATTTTAACAGGGTTTTATTATTGGTGTTAATTTCATACTTTTGCCGACTAAATTAACAAATCAAAAAATATGGAATCAATTATGATTTACATGCCAATAGCCTTGGCACTCATCGGTCTTATTTACATGCTTGTAAAAAAATCTTCTGTAATGAAGCAAGACGCCGGTGACGGAAAAATGAAAGAAATTTCAGATCACATTTATGAGGGAGCTCTTGCTTTCTTAAAAGCAGAATACAAATTGCTTACCATATTTGTAATTATAGTTAGTGTGTTGCTAGCTGTAGTTGCCTTTGTCGTTCCAACCACACACTGGTTAATTATTGTTGCCTTTATCTTTGGAGCAATCTTTTCAGCCTATGCAGGAAATATAGGGATGAAAATTGCTACCAAAACAAATGTGCGTACCACACAAGCTGCACGTACAAGTTTACCTAAAGCATTAAATATCTCTTTCGGAGGGGGTACGGTAATGGGACTGGGTGTTGCAGGTCTTGCTGTATTAGGATTAACAGCCTTCTTTATTTTCTTCTTTCACTTCTTTATGGGAGGTGTATGGACAAATACAATGGATATGACCATTGTATTGGAAACGCTAGCTGGTTTCTCACTGGGAGCAGAGTCTATTGCCTTATTCGCACGAGTGGGTGGAGGTATCTATACAAAAGCTGCCGATGTAGGAGCCGATCTTGTAGGTAAAGTAGAAGCTGGAATTCCTGAGGATGATCCTCGTAACCCTGCAACTATCGCAGATAACGTAGGAGATAACGTAGGAGATGTTGCCGGTATGGGAGCAGATTTATTCGGATCGTATGTTGCAACAGTACTTGCAGCAATGGTGTTGGGTAATTACGTAATTAAAGATATGGGCGGTGCCATTGACGACCTTTTTGGAGGAATAGGACCTATTCTATTACCCATGGCAATTGCTGGTGCAGGAATTATTATTTCAATCATAGGTACCATGTTAGTACGTATTAAAAGTAATGATGCTAAAGAATCTCAGGTAATGGGAGCTCTAAACATTGGTAACTGGACATCAATCATTTTGGTAGCCTTAGCTTGTTTTGGTCTTTGTATGTATATGCTTCCTGAGACCATGAAAATGGAATTTTTCGGTGAAGGACTGGTAGAGATTTCCAGTATGCGTGTATTCTATGCAACGCTGGTAGGTCTTGTGGTAGGAGCCGTAATTTCTTCGGTAACCGAATATTACACCGGATTAGGTAAAAAACCGATCCTTAAAATTGTACAACAATCCTCAACAGGGGCAGGAACAAACATCATTGCAGGTCTTGCCACAGGGATGATCTCTACCTTCCCATCGGTATTGTTATTTGCTGGTGCCATCTGGGCATCGTATGCATTTGCAGGTTTTTATGGTGTTGCTTTAGCAGCTTCCGCAATGATGGCAACAACGGCTATGCAATTAGCAATTGATGCTTTTGGACCTATTAGTGATAACGCTGGTGGTATTGCCGAAATGAGCGAACAAGAGCCAATTGTACGTGAAAGAACCGATATCTTAGATTCAGTAGGTAACACAACTGCTGCAACAGGAAAAGGATTTGCCATTGCTTCTGCAGCCCTAACATCATTAGCATTATTTGCTGCTTATGTAACGTTTACAGGAATTGATGGTATTAACATATTTAAAGCGCCCGTACTGGCAATGTTGTTTGTGGGTGGAATGGTGCCCGTAGTATTTTCTGCCCTTGCTATGAACGCCGTAGGAAAAGCTGCGATGGAAATGGTACAGGAAGTTCGTCGTCAGTTCAGAGACATTCCAGGTATTATGGAAGGTACTGGAAAGCCACAATACGATAAGTGTGTGGCAATTTCAACAGAAGCTTCTCTGAAACAAATGTTATTACCAGGTGTATTAACTATTGGGTTTCCATTAGTGATTGCATTTTTCCCGTTACTTTTTGGAATGGAAAAAGTTGCCATTGCAGAAATGCTGGGAGGATATATGGCTGGAGTTACCGTAAGTGGTGTGCTTTGGGCAATTTTCCAAAACAATGCCGGGGGTGCCTGGGATAATGCTAAAAAATCTTTCGAAGCTGGGGTACTAATTAACGGTGAGATGACCTATAAAGGCTCTGATGCACACAAAGCAGCAGTTACCGGAGATACGGTTGGAGATCCTTTTAAAGATACTTCTGGACCTTCTATGAACATCCTGATCAAACTTACCTGTTTAATAGGACTGGTAATTGCTCCAATCCTGGGGGGGCACAGTGCAGATCATACTGCAGACGGTGCTATGACCGAGGAAATGGTTTTTGTAGATGAAGATGGAAACGAAACTATCTTAACAGATAAACAACTACAACAAGTTGAAGACGCAGACAGAACCGAAGTTTCTAAAGAGGTTTTGGTTGAAATGTCTTCTGAAGGAGATGTATCAACTGCTGAAGTTACCATTACAACCACTAAAGATGGTGAGGCAACAACTGAAACTAAAGTCTTTACCGGAACTGAAGAAGAGGTAAAAGAACAAGTTGAAGCTATAAAAGGTGCCAATGTAAAGGTAGAAGGTGGCGCTAAAGTTGAAAAGAAAGTTGTGGTTGAAAAGTCCAATGGCTAATGACAACTAGTTAAAAATAAACTAAACCCTTCCAGAACGGAAGGGTTTTTTTGTGAAATTTCCTAACTTCACATTACAATGAATTATGAAGACCTTATAACTTTAGGGATAGCCTTCGGCCTCGGGATGCTTATTGGCCTGCAAAGACAGCATACCGATAATAAAATGGCCGGTGTGCGAACATTTACACTAATTGCAATTTTAGGTGTCGTATCAGGCTTCCTAACCAGAGATTTAGACAATCCCTTTATTCTTCCTGCTATTGGCTTGTCTATTACAGCACTTTTAGTGGTGGCAAATGTCATAAAAATGAAGAAGCTGGACGAAACCGACATAGGGCAAACCACCGAAGTTGCGGCGTTGCTTATGTTTGCCATAGGAGCTTATTTAGTGTTGGGTAGTCAGGTAATTGGCGTCATTGTAGGAGGGGCTATGGCAGTCTTGCTTTATATAAAAGAACGTCTTCACAACTTCATCGAAAATTTAAAAGACAAAGACCTGGCAGCCATTATGACGTTTGCAGGGATTTCTTTAGTTATTCTCCCAATTCTACCAAACCAGACCTACGGACCATTAGATGTACTCAACCCAAGGAACATTTGGATGATGGTGACCTTAATTGTTGGAATAAGCGTTATAGGATATTTCATTTATAAGTTTGTAGGTAAAAATGTGGGTGTTATCTCAAATGGCGTGCTTGGAGGGCTTATAAGTAGCACGGCAACTACAGTGAGTTATGCTCGTAAAACAGCCAACTCCAAAAACATTGGTAAATTGGCAGCTTTTGTGATTACTGTAGCGTCTACTGTAGCGCTGGCCAGAGTAATGGTTGAAATTGGCGTGGTAATTCCCGAAAAACTCCCACAACTAATTGTGCCACTTGCGGTCGAATTTGTGTTTATGATTGCCCTTAGTGTAGCGCTCTTTTACCTGATCAATAAAAACGATGCAGAGGAAGATAATGAAATGCCAGAGCCCAAAAACCCGGCGCAATTTAAGAGCGCGCTTATTTTTGGCTTGCTGTATGGACTCATTCTTCTGGCTGTTGCTTTTACCAAAGAAGAATTTGGAAATGAAGCACTCTATGTAGTCTCTATTATTAGTGGCCTTACCGATGTGGATGCAATCACTCTTTCACTTTCCCAGTTAATGAAAAACGGAGGCTTAGAAACCAGCAGCGGATGGCGCTTAATTTTGTTGGCTTCACTTTCAAACCTTGTGTTTAAAGGTATTATGGCAGCAACTTTAGGGACGAAACAATTAGCAAAATGGATTGGAATTTCATTTGGTCTCTCGATTGTAGCCGGTTTATTATTAATTTGGTTATGGCCGGAAGGTTGGCATTTTTAAAGCTGCGAAAATAGTCATGAATTTCTTTAAGAAAGACCCGTTGCAAATTATCCCTTTTCAAAGTTATGGCGACTCGCATCACTTTTATGCGCGTGGCAGAGCCTTGGAAGATGAAAATATCGACCTGTCCAAACGCGGATTCTTCTCTCTACTAAAAATTGCATGGAAGCGTTTTGAGGCTGATGAGATCCCCAACACCAAAGTACGCATTAAGTTTCCAGATGACTCAGTCCTTTATACTACGGCAGATGCTGCCGGTTATTTCAAAATAAAGAAGGATGTTTCAGGGTTGGATACAATGGCTAATGACGAAGGTTGGCTCGCATTTGAACTATCTTTTGAGGAAAATTTTTCAGATAGAATTATTCAAAACAATAATAGGTTTCAGGGAGAAATTTTAATTCCTTCAGAAAAAAGCAGTTTTGGGGTAATCAGCGATATAGATGATACCATTCTTCACACCGGAGTCACTTCAACTCTAAAATGGCGGCTCATTTTAAACACACTTTTTAAAAATGCTGAAAGTAGAAGTCCGCTGGAAGGCGCAGCAGATTTTTACCATTTATTACACCGGGGAAAAAATGGTAAGGAGGCGAATCCAGTCTTTTACGTGAGCCACAGCCCGTGGAATTTGTACAGGTACTTAGAACTTTTTCTTCGGAAAAATAATTTCCCAAAAGGTCCTATTTTATTAAGAACGTTAGGTGCGATGCGTGGTAAGGAAAAAGCCGAAAAACCTCAAAAACAAACTGAGATCATCGATATTTTAAATACGTATCCAGATAAGCAATTTATACTAATTGGAGACGGAGGGGAGCACGATCCAGATATCTATCTGGAAATTGCCGAAAACTTTCCGGATCGAATCAAGGCCATATATATTCGAAGTGTAAAACATAGAAAGAAAGTAATGCGTATTCAAGGCCTTTTTGAAAACTACAAAACCGTTCCCGCTGTGTTAGTAAAAAGTAGTAAAGAAGCGATTGTACATGCCAGAGAGCAGGGGTTTATTCTTTAGACTTACTTTAAAAGTAACAATAAATGGTGTTGAAATTAAATGAGTAGTAAACTTATTAAACAATACCTCTGCGAATCTCTGTGTAATAGTTATTCCACGGAGGTGCACAGAGTCGCGCTGTGATACACGGAGAAACTCGAAAGTTGCCATTACCCTTTAGTACACAAAATAGAAGTTGTTTAAATAAAGTAATTTTACCCGTTTAATATATTCTCAATATATCCATACGTTGCTAACTGCGACTGTGTTTTAGGGTGGGTATTCTCAACATAATTATTTTTTTGTTGTGCATCTACCACTCGGGCTTTCACGTTGTCCTGAAGTTGCAATTCAATTAAATCATGAATAGTTTTCTTATGATCTTCATCCAAAATGGGAGTCACCACTTCAATGCGGTGGCTCAGGTTTCGCTTCATCCAGTCTGCAGAACCGATATAAACCTGAGGGTCTCCATTGTTTCCAAACATATAGATACGTCCATGCTCCAGAAACCTGTCGAGAACCGAAGTGATATAAATATGTTCACTTTGCCCCTTTACGCCAGGAACCAGAGAGCAAATCCCCCGAATTAAGAGTCTTATTTTTACACCAGCATTGTTAGCTTGATACAATAACTTGATCATAGCTTTATCTTCAAGGCTATTCATTTTTAAGGTGATGCTGGCAGGTTGTCCTGCTCTGGCAAATTGCATTTCAGTTTGCACCAACTCTGTAAACCCGCTACGGGTAGTATAAGGCGAAACCAAAAGACGTTTGGTTTTAGGAACCAGTAATTTTTGCTGTAATACGAGGAAAACTTTGTTGAGGTCTTTAGTTATTTTTTTATCTGAGGTCATTAAACCGAAGTCTGTGTATAGCTTCGCCGTTTTTTCATTGAAATTTCCAGTTGCGATATAGCCATAGCGGTTTTTTCCATTTTCGGTTTCTTTTTCTATATACAGAATTTTACTGTGGATCTTAATGTCCGGAAAACTGTAAATAACCGTCGCTCCATTGTCTTCAAATATTTTCCCCCATTTTAAATTGTTGTGTTCATCAAAACGGGCTTTTACTTCAATAAAAATAATTACTTTTTTCCCGTTTTTTGCTGCGGTAACAATGGCGTCATTAAGACGGGATTCTTCTGCAGCGCGATAGATGGTCATTTTTATAGTGGTAACTTCAGGGTCTGAAGCTGCTTCCTCCAGTAATTTTATGAGAGGTTCAAAAGACTGATACGGATAATGTAGTAACTGGTCTTTCTTTTCAATTTCGCCTAAAATAGAAGGGCTGGCCTCCAGAACAGGATGCGGGAGTGGTGTTAGCTTTTCATTACTCAGGTTTATTTCTGTAGGGTTTGGGAAACCGAAAAAATCTTTAAAGTTGTGATAGGTTCCGCCGTTCACAATATCTGCATTGTAAACGTCCAAAGCTTTCTTAATAATATCCTGAAACGCTGCAGGCATATGCTGGTCTATTAACAAACGGGTAGCCTGCCCTGTATCTCTTTTACTTAATGCGTTTTTTATTTTTTCAGCAAGATTTCCAGAGAGCTCGTTCTCAATATACAGCTCGGCATCACGGGATGTTTTAATACTGTAAAAAGTAATGTTTTGCTCCATTTTGGCATTCTGGCGCAGGTTATACTTTAAAATATCATCTATAAAAGTGATGTAGTGCTTTCCGTTGTGTTTCGGAAATGTAAAAAACCGAGGTTCGTCCTCCGGAATGTTTATCACTGCAAATTCATCCTCGCTTAATTGCGTGGTTAGATACAGTGCCTCGTTCTCAACAAATACCTGGTTCTCTTCAGAAGCATTATATTTATTAATTTTAACCTTGTCTTTTAAGGTTTCCTGATAATACGACTTGGCAATTTCTTTTTGGTTGGTGGAAAACTCCTTAAAACCAATAAGGTGAATTTGATGGTTTTTGAGTTCCGGAACAATCTGATCTTTAAAGATAGAACCAAATTCTTCCTGTTGTAACTCTACTTGCTTCTTTATTTCTTTTAAAACTTTGTTAGGCTTGGTGATGAGTTTTTTACGAAGAGGTTTTTCAATTTTTTTGATCTGCCTGATATCACTCACGCGGACTTTAAAAAACTCGTCCAGATTAGATGAAAATATAGCCAAAAACTTGATACGCTCATACAACGGATTTCGTTTGTCCGCAGCTTCCTGTAAAACACGGTGGTTAAAACGCAACCAGGAAAGATCTCTGTGATAGTATTTTGAATTGTATAGTTTGGCCATGAATCTTCTTGTCTTTAATGCAAAAATCGACAATTACAGTTCCTTACTGTGTTGCTGAAATGTTAAGTTTTCAGAGATATAATATCTGAAACCGAAATTTAAAAAAGAGAAAAGAAAAGTAGCTTACTATAATGAAAGAGGTGCGATTAGAAAAAGAGAGCTTAGGTTAAAATAATCCGTGCAATTCGGCATCTATTTTATTAATTACGGCTCCCAGATCTTCAGGGTTGTCTACAAAGTTCAGGTTGTCCACGTCTATAACAAGTAAATTGCCTTTGTCGTAATCATGCACCCACGCCTCATAGCGTTCGTTTAAACGGCTTAGGTAATCGATGCTAATACTGTTTTCATAATCACGCCCACGTTTGTGAATTTGGCTTACCAGATTTGGGATGCTGCTTCTAAGGTAAATAAGCAAATCCGGCCCTTTAGTGACACTCTCCATAAGATCAAACAGTGATTTGTAATTCTCAAAATCACGGTTGGTCATTAGGCCCATAGCGTGCAGGTTAGGTGCAAAGATGTAAGCATCTTCATAAATAGTGCGGTCCTGTATTACTTTTTTGCCACTTTCTCTAATATCCAGAATTTGGCGAAACCGACTGTTCAAAAAGTAAATTTGCAGGTTAAAACTCCACCGTGCCATGCTGTTGTAAAAATCGTCCAGGTATGGGTTGTCCTCCACATCTTCATAATGGGCTTTCCATTTATAATGTTTTGAAAGTAAACGGGTAAGGGTGGTTTTTCCGGAGCCTATATTTCCTGCAATTGCAACGTGCATGTACTTAATTCTTTGGTTGGTTATTGGTAAATTGATGAAGCAATTTTCCGTCATAAATATACAGGAAATCTTGCGTAAGGTGCAACTGTTTTACGGTTATTTCGGGCAGTGGTATTTTTTTTACTTCGGAAGGTTTTTCGGGGGAGTGCAACCCGGGTTCGGCATAGCGAAAAACTTCATTGCCTTTTACAATCCAGACATCTTCGTCGTTTTGCGTGATAAAACTTCCGTTGTCTACAGCTACTTCAGAAAGGAAACTTCCGTAGACATTATACGTTATTAGGGTGTCTTCAAAAAGCAAATAACAGTAGTTAAAATTGCTCGCCATAGCAATCAAATTCCCTTCCATAGGAAGTGATGTTTGTAGTTTTCGCTCTAACCTGTAATCGAACAACTCCAACTGTTGGGTGTCTACATTAAAAAGCCAAATTCTATTGTTACCAGCATTTCCTGCGGCACTAATATTTACAAAGTCCTTCATGGAGTTAAAGCTAATTCGCTCTACCTCGTTCAACCTATTGTCTACAAAGACCACCGTATTAGTTTGCTGATAAAACAACATAATCTTTAAGGGATTAATAATGTCTATCTTCTCAATAGCGCCCAAAGAAAAATCTTTAAATACATAATCGCCATCGGGCCCTTTTTTATAAAAAGCCATCTCTTCTATAAAATAATTGTTGTGGTAAACATCTGTACCTATGTAGGTTTGTACTGCAAGTGGTACTTGTTTTGTTGCTTTAGGCACTTGAGCAAAGCCAGCTGTAATAGTAAAAACGGAAAGAAGTACCCATAGTTTCATAATGGGCAAGGTACAAAATACACGCCAAAAATTAGTACACCAGTTTATATCCAAATCCGCGTACATTAATTATCTGAATGCGTTCGTCTTGTTTTAGCTTTTTGCGAAGTTTAGAGATAAAGACATCCATACTTCGGGCTGTGAAAAAATCGTCGTTGTTCCAGAGTTTATTGAGGATTACAGAGCGGTCCAACACTTCATTTTTATTATTGTTTAAATGAAATAAAAGATGTGCTTCCCGATGGGTAAGCGAAACAGGAGCTTCCTTTTTATAGTGTAGTAATTGTTTTTTAAACTGAAACCTGTAATCACCAATTAAAATATCGGGCTGTTTTTGCTGTAATTGTTGTCTGTTTAGCAAATTGTTGATGCGCACGATAAGCTCTTCCATGCTAAAGGGTTTTTTAAGATAATCGTTCCCGCCAATACTAAATCCTTCAACAACATCGCTGGTTTGTGATTTTGCAGTTAGGAATAGGATTGGGATTTGCAGGTCTTGCTCCCTAATTTCTTTAGCCAGCGTAAAGCCATCTTTTTTAGGCATCATTACGTCTAGTACCAAAATGTCGGGTGCTTCTTTGTTATAAGCAGTGAGTGCTTCCTCGCCATTTGGGCATAAAAGCACTTCAAAATTACGTGTTTCCAGGCTTTCCTTTATAATTAAGCCCAAGGCTGCCTCATCTTCGGCAAGGAGTATTTTTTTGATTTCAGACATGGGGCAATGTAATTTTAAATTGGGTATTTGGTTTGCCAGTCACAGAGACTGTGCCCTGGTGTTTTTCAATGATTTTTTTAGTGTAATACAGTCCGATCCCGAATCCTTTTACATCGTGTGTATTTCCTTTTGGAACGCGGTAAAATTTCTCGAAAATCTGTTTTTGTTGCAAAGGAGTGAGCGAAGTTCCACTATCTGAAATACAAATCTCCAGGTGTTTTTTGTGCTGCTGAAGGGTTACTGAAATTTTATCACCTCCATATTTCAATCCATTATCTAAGATGTTGTTTATGGCGTTTTCAAAATGAAACAAATCTATTGGATAGTCTACTTCTGAAACTTCCGTAGAAAAATCAAGCTTTTTTTGAGTTCCTTCCAGTTGTAGTTGGTTTGTGGCTCTTTCCAATACCTCTACAAGGTTGTGGTTTTCAAAATTCAACGCGAGTTTATCACTGTCTAAGGTAGCAGTTTCGAGTAATTTTTCTACCATTCCAGTCATTTTGGTTACTTGTTCTTCGGAAATGTTGGCGTATTTTAAATTCTTTTCGGAATCATTGGAAGGGTTAAAGTTTTTGATCCCTTCTGCTGCTGCACCTATGGTAGCTAATGGAGTTTTAAATTCGTGTGTAATATTACTGATAAGGTCGTTTTTAACTTCGGCCAATTGTTTTTGATGTTTTATAATTTTCAGTAAATATAAAAGACAGCCTATGATTGCAATTACAAATAACAGAGAGGTTAAAAAACCAATGCTGTTTTTCTTTAGTATGAATCCTGTTATGTTGCTGAAATTTAACTGTAAAAAAGAATGTGTTGGTAAAAATGCACTGCTTGAACGCGTGGTTAAAAAGTTTGATGTATCTGGAATACTTCCTGTGCTTTGGTCATCTCCAAAAGCATTTTGTAGATAAAGACTATAAGAAACTTCTATGTTTTTACGCTCAAATTCCACAGCCAGGAGCGAATCTATTGTTTTTAGTTCTATTTTTTTTGCAGCAATACTGTACATTACCTGAGAAGTTAATCGTGCAAGGGGGTGCTCCAGAACCGAATCATTCTTTACACTAAACAAACGGGTATGCGTAGTGTCATTCATCGTAAAGGTTTTTCTGAACTTTTCCGTTAGCGTGTCACTGTTCTTAATAAATCGCTTGCTTATCTTATTATCATTATTGCTAAGGTCAATAGTAATATTTAGTTCAGAATCACTTTTTGTTTCTATAGAATCTAACATAGTAAACTTCGTAAGAAAACCGTCGGACCGCAGATGACTTACAATAGAGTCGGCATAATTTGCTTCTTTAATAAACGTAAGTTTTTCAAACCGCTCTTGTGTTTTGGTTGCGTAGTAATTATTAACGGCATTGTCCAGACTTATCTGCACGTCGTTAATTAGTTGTTGCTTTCCAGCCTTAAAATTTTTATAATTCCAATAGCCCTGCATCGCTAGCGTCCCCAGTATCGCAGCAATAATAAAATAGAGGATTGTTTTATAATTTCGTTCTTGCATAGTACAAATAACAACCTTAATAAACGGTCTTACAAGTCGGTTAACACACGTTAACGTTCGTTAACCCAAGTGAAGGTTTTGTTTGACCATATTTGTAGTGTTCAAAAACTTAAAAGGATCTAAACAGAAAAACATGAAAACAACACTTTTACTCACGTTCGCATTATTTAGTATAGTAAATATATGCCTGGCACAAAAATTTGAAGGAATAGCAACCTACAAAACAGACAGAAAGGTGGATCTTGATATGGAAGGCGATGGCATGAGCGATGCTATGAGAGACCAGATCGCAGCGCAACTACGGAAGCAATTTCAAAAAGAATATACCTTAACTTTTAACAGGAACGAATCCATTTACGAGGAGGTTGAAAGCTTAAATGCACCTGCCCCACAAGCTAGTGGAGGCATTAGTATAATGATTTCTGGTGGATCGGACATCTTGTACCGAAATGTAACGAACAATGAGTATGTGAACAAAACAGAAATAAGCGGAAAGGAATTTTTAATTAAAGATACGCTGGAAATACCAGAATGGACGTTTGAAAAAGAAACCAGAAATATTGGTAATTACACCTGCTTTAAGGCAACTCGCAGTAGAGAAGTGACCGAAAAGCAAATGACTAATGAAAGTGATAGCGTTGTGGAGGTTACAAAACTTATAACCACAACCGCCTGGTATACCTTAGATATTCCCGTACAACATGGCCCTGGAGAATTTTGGGGACTACCAGGGCTTATTTTACAATTAGAAGAAGGCGACTTAACTATTCTTTGTTCTAAAATAGTCCTGAACCCGGAAAAAGGGGCTGCCATTGAAGCTCCTGAGAAAGGAAAAAAAGTAACTCAGGCAGCGTTTGATGAAATTCAGGAAAAGAAAAATAAAGAAATGATGGAACGCTTCCAGAGTGACGGCCGTAAAAAAGGAGACGGTAATAGTTTTCGTATTAAAATTGGAGGATCATAAAATTTTAAAAGGTTCTTAAAACCTTTTCCATTTAAAATAGTCCAAGGTTACTGTAACAAAAGCTGTAACTTGTTACTAACTAGAAACTATTAAAAATGTTTGTTATGAGAATTCTATCCTTTTTAGCCGTTGTACTTATTTCGGCTACATCATTTGCACAAGATATTAGTGGAAAAGCCTATTACGAGTCTAAGACTACTGTAGATATGGGCGATTTCGGAGGCCGTGAAATGAGCGAGCAGATGAAGAAAACTATTATGGATCGTATGAAGAGTATGTTGGAAAAAACCTACATTCTAACCTTCAATAAAAACGAATCCAATTATGCAGAAGAAGAAAAACTCGAGACGGGTGCTGGTGGTGGTTTCGGAATGATGATGAATAGTTTCTCCGCAGGAGCACAGTATAAAAACCTCGAGAAGAATCAGATCCTGGAGGAGCGTGAGTTCTTCGGAAAGCAGTTTTTAATCAATGACACCATCACAAACCTGGAATGGACCATAACCGATGAAAAGAAAATGATCGGAAATTACGTAGCAGTAAAAGCCACTGCCATCAAGAAAATTGACGAAAACGATTTCAGTATGGCGCGAAGAAGAAATCGCGACGACGACAAGAAAAAAGACGATACCAAGAAAGACAAAGCGGGTGATGCAGATGAAATGAAAGAGAATGCTGACGAGGCAAAAGCTGATGAAAAGAAAGAAGAGGACGACCCAATGAACGATATTGAAGTGCCTGAAGAAGTAGAAGTGACAGCCTGGTTTACACCTCAGATCCCAGTAAGTAATGGCCCTGGAGAATACGCAGGATTACCCGGACTGATCTTAGAAATGAATATGCACCGCACTACTATTTTATGCTCCAAAATAGTATTAAGCACCAAAGCTGGCGATAAAATTGAAGCTCCCAATAAAGGGGAAGAAGTGAGCCGCGCAGCATACAACAAAATTGTAAAAGAAAAAATGGACGAAATGCGTGAGAATTTCCGTGGCCGTGGCGGTCGTGGCGGAGGAAGACGTGGTGGATTCTAAGAACTAACAAATATATTGCTTTCACATACTTAATTTATTGTTGACAGAAAACTTCAACTAACTATGAAAAAACTACTACTTGCAACGGTGTTGCTATTCTGTACTATTGCCGTATCTGCCCAAAGTATCAAGGTGCGGGGTACCATAAAAGATTCTGTTAGCAATCCGTTGGAATTTGCCAATGTAGTAGCCACAGTCACAAGCAGCGGGGCCATTGAGTCCTATGCAATTTCCAATGAGAAGGGAATGTACCAATTAGATCTTCCTAAAGGGGATACTTATACGCTAAAGGCAAGCTTTCTGGGGTATTCCACCCAGGAAAAAACCGTCACGGTTGCAGAAGATGCCGATGATAAAACCCTGGATTTTATATTGGAATCCCTTGCCGATGAACTGGATGGAGTAGAAATTACCTACGAAATGCCCGTTACCGTAAAAGGCGATACCATAGTTTATAATGCCGATAGTTTTACAACAGGAGACGAACGAAAACTAGGAGACGTGATGAAAAAACTCCCGGGAGTTGAAGTAAATGAAGATGGTGAAATACAGGTAGAAGGAAAAACAGTTTCAAAAGTAATGGTAGAAGGAAAGGACTTTTTTGATGGAGACTCCAAATTAGCTACCAAAAATATTCCTGCCGACGCTGTAGACAAAGTAGAAGTGCTTCGTAATTACAATGAAGTGGGCCAGATGCGAGGCTTAGGAAATGACCAGGATAATGTTGCTATTAATATTAAGCTAAAAGAAGGAAAAAAGAATTTCTGGTTTGGAGAAGTAACCGCAGGTGGCGGAACTATCGATGAGGATGAGTTTGGTTATCTGGCACATCCCAAGCTGTTTTATTACAGCCCAAAATACAGTTTAAATTTTATCACAGACTTCAACAATATTGGGGAGGTACCCTTTACATTTCGGGACTACTTCAATTTTACGGGAGGGTTCAGGAATTTTAATAGTGGTGGCGGCACACGATTTAATATTTCAGAAAGCGACCTGGGATTTGCAGTTGCACAGAACAATCGTGCCAATGAAATAGAAACCAAATTTGTGGCAGGAAATTTCAGCTGGAAAGCATCAAATTCACTAGATGTAAGTGGTTTTGGAATTCTTTCAGACAACCGTACCAATATCGTAACCAATTCCATTAGGCAATACATTGCTTCGGGAGCTACTGAAAATACTTCTGGAGCCACAGACCAGCGCAGCCAGTTGGCCATGCTAAAGTTGAGCAGTGTTTACAAGCCAAACAGCAACCTTCAAATAGATTATGACGCCCTAGTAAAAACTTCCAAGCAAACCGAAACAGCTAATACCATTTCACAATTTGGTCCCGTTACGAATGATATTGAGGAGAATAAAGAAAATAAACCGGCCTCCATCAACCAGAATGTGAATGCCTACTATACCTTAAACGACAAAAATATTTTTGCCGCTCAGGTACAGCATTTGTACCAGGATGAAGATCCGTTTTACAATGCGATCACCGATATTCTTCCGTTTGCAGGAATCATTCCGGCAGATACAACACAGAATCGTTTTAATACCAACCAGCAAAAAAATGTGATCACCAATAAATTAGATGCCAAAGTAGATTATTACTATGTGTTAAATAACACCAGTAATCTAAATGTAACCGCGGGGAGTACTTACAGTAATCAGTTGTTTGACAGTAATATCTTTCAAGTCTTAGACAATGGGAATCAAATTAACTTTAGCAGAACACCTCAAATTGACGGGGAGAACCTTCCGTTGCGAAATGATGTTAATTATACATTTACTGATGTTTTCTTAGGATTACACTACAAGCTGAAAACAGGACAATTTATTGTTACTCCTGGAGCTACGTTGCACAATTATAACTTAAAAGATGAACAGTTAGGGACTGAAAATTCGCAAAACGACTGGACAGTGCTGCCAGACTTTAATGCAATCTGGAATATAAAAAAGAGCGAGAGCCTACGTTTTAATTATGCTATTTCTGCACAATATACCGATGTGAATGATTATGCTGAAGCCTTTGTCTTTAATAACTACAACCGATTATTCCGCGGGAACAGAAACCTGGAAAACTCGCTGGCGCATACATATAATTTGACGTATTTCAGTTTTAACCTATTTAATTATACCAATGTAAGCGGAAATGTGAGCTATTCAAAAACGATCAATAATTTCAAAAACGATACAGAGATCATTGCGATTAACCAGGTGAGCAGTCCGTTTAACATAGACAGTAATTTCCCCGATGAGACCTTTTCCGGTTTTGGAAGGTTTAGCAAGCGTGTAAAAAAATTACAGTTTTCGTTACAGGCAAATGCTTCCTTAAGCAAATCGAACAACCTGATTAATGACGTTGTAAGAGAAAGTGAAAGCTTTACGCAAAGTTACCAGGGGAGTGTAAGAAGTAGCTTTAGAGAGTGGCCTAATTTTGAAGTAGGATACAGACTTGCTATAAACGATTACAACAACGGTGGCCTGGAGCAAACCTTTTACACACAGCGCCCGTATGCCAATGTGGATGTGAACTTCCTGAAAGATTTTACACTAAGTGCAGAGTGGGATTACTATAATTATAGCGATGCTAATAACACAGTAGAGAATAGCTACTCCTTTGTAAATGCCAATTTATACTACCAAAAAGGGGAGAGTCCCTGGGAGTTCAGGATACAGGCAGATAACTTGCTAAACACCGAGTTTATCAATAACGATAATTTTAATGAGCAGTTTAATACAACCTCCCAATATTTTGTATTGCCACGAATCTTAATGCTGGTGGTGAAATATGATTTGTAGTCTATTATTATGAAACCTGCAAGGTTTTCAAACGTACCCCAAATTAAATATATATTTAATGCTCCCCTCTCAGCGGGGTTGGGGTTGGGGGTGAGGGAAATAGTGGTTTTATTTTTTTAGGACACGCTAAAATAATATTCCAAAATTCGAAAGGGTTTCTTATTTATTATATCTTTAAAAGAAACTTTAGAAATGCGAAACATTGTTCTGGGCATTGTAATTGCCGTCGTTCTGGTTTTTGGGCTTCGCTACTGTGAGCACCAGAAAGATACCCGTGAACAATTGATAGAACACACTGCTCTAATTCAAAAACAACTTAAAAACGTTGGTAAATTAATTGTAACCGAAGGCAGCTACGCGCAAGTCTTTACTTATAAAGACACTGAAAAATTGATGGGCTTTATAGATGCCAATAAAAAAGCATTGGTAGTTGTAAATGCTGAGGCGACCATTTCTTATGATTTAAGTAAAATTACTACTGAAATAGATGAGGCAACTAAAACAGTCACCATAAAAAACATTCCCGAGCCCGAATTAAAAATAAACCCAAACATTGAATATTATGATGTTTCGCAGGATTACTTCAATAAGTTTGAAGCAAAAGACTACAATACCATAAAGCAAAAAGTAGAAAAACAGCTCCGCACCAAAATTGAAGCTTCTGAACTAAGCACAAATGCAGAAAACAGATTGATTTCTGAATTACAAAAAATCTACATTCTTACCAATTCCATGGGATGGACGCTACTGTACAATGAAACACCCATAACAACAGAAGAAGAACTAAAACAAGTAAAGCTATAATTTTTTCTGAAGCGATTTCCAGCCTCCACCGTTAACTGCTTCAATATCATTTTTGGTCAGGATCGCTGCAGCCTGTCCGCTACGCCCACCACTCAGGCAACACGTAATTACAGGTTTATTCCATTTTCTTATGGTTGAAACCTTTGCTGAAACTTCCTGCAAAGGGATATGTTTAGCGCCATCAATATGCCCTGCATCCCATTCTTTTTTAGTACGCACATCCAGAATCACGGCATCCCTCTTTTTAAAATCCTGAATAGCTTTGTTTTTGGTTCCGAATAAAAAATTAAGTAATCCCATAATATTCTTAGAAAGTTAATGCAGATTTATGCCGAATTTGGTTTAAATCAAGGTGCCGGTTTTATCAATAAGCGCGAGCCCGCCTTTAATTAAATGAGCTACCTCAGGTCTTTTTTCTTGTAACGATTTCAAATAATCAAAAATTTCCGAAGCCTTTGTCAGTTCATATAGTTCCAGAGGTAATAACCAGTCGTTTTTATAATTTTCAGAAACGTTTTTAAAAATTTTAGTAAGCTGTTCCACTTTTAAAGGGGAGCTGTCCGACCCAGAAGAACTAAGGGGTTGGACCCCAATAGTATGTTCTCTAATAGTTCTCACTTCAGCATATAACTCATTCAATTTCTTTTCTTCTGCTGAAAGCTCCTCAACATCACCCAGAGTGCTCAAACTATGTTCTACCAGATCGAAACTTAAATAATCTGCCGCCCCTGCAAATGCCGAAATAATTTCTTTTCCCACTGCCATATCAAAGTCGCCATCGGCTGGGGTAAATAGCACTTCATCTTTATAGGTAACCGTACAATCTGTAAACTGAATAAGCATGAGCTCTCCCTTCAAATTACGCATACCCGTTACGTTCATTCCCTTTACGTGGATTCCGCTTTCAAATTCAAATTCAATGGGCTTGCCATCATAAAAACTATAGGCGGCCAGATCACGTGGCCCCATATTCTCAATAGCAAGATTGATGCCTTTCAATTTCCCCAGCGGACTCCTAAACCCTTTTTTGTGTCTTGAAACACCGTGGCCAATTACTTCAGTTTCACGATACGCAAGAGCTGTTTTTCCTTCGGTTTCAAAATAGACCACCTCGTTGTCTTCATTCTGAATCATGCGTGTAAAAACCCCTGAAATCTGCAAACCTGTTGAGATTTCAATGGTTCCCAACTGCTTGCTTTCCATGAGCTTATGCAGTCCCCGCCAGCCACCTTTACGCACGGCCATAGTGTTTGCAAATTCCTCTAAAACCTGTTGTAAATAGGCAAAATCTGGTGTTACATACAATTGAGGTTGCGGTTTGGTGATGTCAAAATCCTGATACGCAGCTTCCACAGAATACGGGATTTTTTTAACTTCAGTTTTCATGCACCACTCACTTTCTCCAATAGAAGAAAGCAATCCGGCACCATATATTTTAGGATTTTCTACAGTTCCCACCAAGCCATATTCCACCGTCCACCAATGTAAATTTCGTATCAATGCTATCTCTGAAGGATTTACTTCTTTATTCTGAAGCCTTTCAACAAGTTTTTCCACGGCTTCAATCTTTGATTTACGCGCTTCCCTCTCAGCGGGAGAGGGGTTGGGGGTGAGGGACTTTTCTTTCAAAATAGAAAGTTCTCTCACGGCTTCATACAATTCCATATCATGCGCGCTGGAAATAGCTTTGGCACCAATCTCTCCAAAACGACGTAAATATTCAGCATAATCCGGACTGGCAATAATTGGGGCGTGGCCTGCTCCTTCGTGGATAATATCTGGCGCAGGGGTGTATTCTATATTTTCAAGCTGGCGAATATCACTGGCAATTACCAATACCTTATAGGCCTGAAACTCCATAAAGGCATTGGGAGGGATAAAACCATCGACCGCAACGGCCGCCCAGCCTATTTCTTTAAGGATGCGGTTCATCCCATACATAGAAGGAATTTCATCTATAGAAATACCTGTTTGGCGCAGTCCGTCAAGATAGCTTTCGTGTGCAACCTTACTCAAATACTCTACATTTTTACGCATTACAAAACGCCATACCGCCTGGTTAATTGGCGTATAGTATTCATAATTTTGTGGCTTGATGTACTGCTTTAAATGGGGTGGCAGTCTATCGAGTAGTTCGTTGGATTCTATTTTATTGACTCCCTCTTCGAAGGGGATTAAGGGGGTGTTCTCTAGCATCTATCAAAAGTAATCAATGATGAGCGATTGTGGAATGTGGATGACTAATTTTTGAAGTAAATAAGTACATTTTAAAAATCTGCAATCAAAAATCGTTAATCTTCAATCTCCTTGTATATTTACAAAAAATGAAACCCACCCGAAAACAAGAAATCATTCAGGTTGCTGCATCACTTTTTAAAGAAAAAGGGTACAGTGCAGTGTCCATGCGCGATATTGCCCAGGCGATGGATATAAAAGCTGCAAGTTTATACAATCATATTTCGGGAAAACAAGAAATTCTTTCCACGTTAATTTTAGAAGTTGCGGAAGCATTTACGGATAAAATGAGTGTAATTACCCTGGAGGCACTAACACCATTGCAAAAAATTGAAAAGGTAATTGAGATCCATATCGATATTACGGTAAACTATTCTGAAAATATCGCCACTTTAAATAACGACTGGATGCATTTGGAAGGCGACGATTTAGAACGAGTGGTGAAGATGCGCGAAGATTATGAAGAAAATTTCCGAAGTATTATAAAACAAGGCGTTGCTCAAGGAGATATAAAACCCCAGCATCCTGAAGTTATTTTATTCTCCATACTTTCCACACTACGCACCCTCTACTTGTGGAATGAAAAACGCGGCAAGATGGATGTAAACGTACTAAAAAAGGATATGGTATCCGTTTTAATTAAAGGAATAGCTTAACCTGTACCGTTTTTAATGATGTCTGGGTGAGCGCAGTCGAAACCCTATTTAAAATTGGTGTATCCTACTATTTTTTTATTTTTCTCTTAAAAAGTTAATCATTTGCAATTTCAACTAACAATCGTTAGTTTTGTAACAATAAATTTATAAAAACTGTGGCTACATTCCATACAATAAAAGTAAAAGACATCTATAATGAAACGGACGATTGTTCCGTGATTACATTTGATGTGCCTTCGGAAATTTCTGAAGATTTTAAATTTCGTCAGGGACAGCACTTAACGTTAAAAGCCGATATTAACGGAAAAGATACCCGCCGCTCGTATAGTTTGTGCTCCAGCCCCAGCGATGGAGAATGGAAAGTAGCCGTAAAACAAATCTTAGGAGGTGCTTTTTCAACCTATGTAAATGAGGAATTGAAAGCAGGCGATGCTATTGAAGTCATGGCACCTAGTGGGACTTTTGGCGTTGAAGTGTCTCCTTCAAAAGCAAAAAACTATCTTTTTTTCGCGGCAGGCAGTGGAATCACACCAGTGTTGTCTATGGTTAAAAGTCATTTAGTGGCTGAGCCTAATGCTACTTGCAAGCTGTTTTATGTGAATAAAACAGCAAAATCCATTATCTTTAAGGAAGAATTGGAGCAGCTGCGTAACAAATACTTCGGAAGATTCGAAATTTATTACTTTCTAACCAAAGAGCGTCGCGATATAGATCTTTTTAATGGCAGGTTCGACGATGAAAAGATGAAGATTTTGACAAAAACATTTATCGACATTCCGGATACTAACGAAGTCTTCTTATGTGGTCCGGAGAAAATGGTCCAGTATGTGTCAGAGTATTTAATACGCGAAGGATTGCCTAAAGAACATGTGCATTTTGAATTATTTGTCACAGGACTTTCAGATGAAGATATCGCAAGACAAGAGCGCCTGGCGAAACAAAGTGTAGAAGGTACAGAAGTAGTTATTGTAGATGGTGGAAAAGAATTTGTCTTTACCATGACCAAAGAATATGACAATATCCTTGATGCCGCTCTGGGAGCAGGAGCAGATTTACCTTTTGCCTGCAAAGGAGGTGTTTGTAGCACCTGTAAATGCGAAGTTTTAGACGGAGCCGTAGAAATGAAAATTAATTATGCGTTGAGTGACAAAGAGGTAGCCCAGAATTTAGTGCTGAGCTGCCAGGCTGTTCCAACCACAGATAAGGTAAAAGTAGATTTTGATGTGTAATCATAATCTTTAATTAAAAGCCTAAAATTATGAGTGATAAAGAAATTAAAAACCTTGAGGAAATCTTTGAAGCCCGTATTGCACGCGACGAAAAGATAGAGCCTAAAGACTGGATGCCAGAAAAGTATCGCAAGACACATATCAGACAAATGAGCCAGCATGCACATTCCGAAATTGTTGGAATGCTTCCGGAAGGAAACTGGATAACAAGAGCTCCTTCGTTGAGAAGAAAAGCAGCTTTACTGGCCAAAGTTCAGGATGAAGCTGGACACGGTTTGTATTTGTACTCGGCATGTGAAACCTTGGGTATTTCTCGTGACGAAATGTACGAGCAATTACATACGGGTAAAGCGAAGTATTCTTCCATTTTCAACTATCCAACAGTTACGTGGGCAGATATGGGAGCGATTGGCTGGTTAGTAGATGGCGCCGCAATTATTAATCAAGTGCCCTTGTGTAACACCTCTTTTGGGCCGTACGCAAGAGCGATGGTGCGTGTGTGTAAAGAAGAAAGCTTTCACCAGCGTCAAGGCTATGAAATAATGCTAAAACTCTGCAACGGAACACCAGAGCAGAAAGAAATGGCGCAAGATGCATTAAACCGATGGTGGTGGCCAAGCTTAATGATGTTAGGTCCAACCGATGCTGAAAGTATCCACACCGAGCAATCGATGAAGTGGAAACTAAAACGAAAGTCCAATGACGAATTACGCCAACAGTTTATAGATCAAACAGTCCCTCAGGCTGATATTTTAGGCTTGACCATTCCAGATCCGGATCTAAAATTCAACGAAGAGACCGGAAGTTATGATTTTGGTGAAATAGACTGGGACGAATTCTGGCAGGTAGTAAAAGGCCACGGTCCTTCCAACAAAAAACGAATGAAAGCAAGGGTTGGTGCCTGGGAAGAAGGAGCCTGGGTTCGTGATGCAGCAATGGCTTATGCGGAAAAGCAAGAAAAAAAGAAACTAAAAAAAGTAAGTTAAAAAATAGAGGCAAGATTAAATGACACAGGACTAAAAAGTCCTGTGTCATGAGTCCGGTAGCGTAGCGGTCTTGATTCAAAAACATACAAATATGTCAAAAAACTGGCCCCTTTGGGAAATCTTCGTAAGAAGTAAAAACGGATTAGAACACAGGCACTTTGGTAGTCTGCATGCAGCAGATGCCGATATGGCACTGGAAAACGCACGTGATGTATATACCCGTAGAAGTGAAGGAGTAAGTATATGGGTGGTCGAAAGTAAAAACATTACAGCAAGCAATCCCGAACACAATGGAGAGCTTTTCGAGCCAGCGCAAGATAAAGTATACCGCCATCCTACCTTTTACGATTTACCAGACGAGGTGAAACACATGTAAGGGATTAACAATCGTAATCAACCAAACGAATGGCTCCTTCCCTAAAAAACGGAAGGGTTGAACTTCCAAAAATTTATGAAACAGAACAAAAATCTATACAATTACATCATCGGTATCGCCGACAATAGCTTAATCTTAGCCCAGCGCTTAGGTGAATTATGCGGCCACGGTCCTACCCTAGAAACCGATATTGCAGGTACTAATATTTCTCTCGATTTAATTGGGCAGGCGCGAAATTACTATCAGTATGCTGCTAAAGTTCAGAATGAAGGAAAAACGGAAGATGATCTGGCTTTTTTGCGACTAGAAAATCAATATCGAAACGTACTATTAGTAGAACAGCCCAATGAACATTTTGGCTATGTAATGGGGCGTCAGTATTTGTTTGATGTGTTTCATTTGATGTTTTTGTCTGAAATGCTACAGAGCAAAGACGAGACTCTTGCAGCGATCGCCAAAAAAGGGATTAAAGAAGTGAGTTATCACAAACGATTTTCAGGTGATTGGATAAAGAGGCTGGGTGACGGTACTGAGGAAAGCAATCGTAACATACAAGAAGCCATAGATGAACTTTGGGCATACACGGACGAACTGTTTGACCAAACCGAAGCAGATAAAGCAATGATAGCGGAAGGAATAGGCGTAGACACTTCAAAACTTAAAGAAAAATATTACGAGGAAGTTTCAATTTTACTAAAAGAAGCGACCATAGAAGTCCCGGAAAGAAAATATTTTATAAAAGGAGGGAAAAAGGGAGTGCATAGTGAGCATATGGGCTATATTCTCACAGAAATGCAATATATGCAACGCACCTATCCTAATATGGAATGGTAGCACAATTAAAATAATTTAAATGGCAATAACTGAAACCGCAACTATAGACTCACACCTAATTCCTGTTCTGGAAGAAGTAAGCGATCCTGAAATACCTGTGTTAACGGTCTTGGATTTAGGGGTCATAAGAAAAGCGGTTGAAGAAAATGGTGTCATTAAAGTTAGATTAACACCAACCTACAGTGGCTGCCCCGCAATGGATGTAATTAGCGACGATCTAAAAGCTGCTTTCAAAAAATTAGGAAAAGAAGTTGAAGTAGAATTGGTGTTAAGCCCGGCGTGGAGCACAGATTGGATAAGCGAGGAAGGATTACAAAAGATGGAAGCCTACGGAATCGCCAGACCTTTATCTGAAACTGCCGATAAAGATGTCCTTCTTGGAAATGCAAAAAAAGTAACATGTACTAATTGCGGTAGTACAAATACCCATTTAGTAAGTCAGTTTGGTTCTACAGCCTGCAAAGCATTGTTTAAATGTGACAATTGCCAGGAACCGTTTGACTATTTTAAATGTTTAAAATAAAATGAATAACGATATGAGATTGTGGATTGCAGATTTAAGAATGAATACTTCAAAAATCAACAATCTTCAATCTTCAATTTTTCAAAAAAATGAATTCAATACTTAAAAACATACATAACGGCGTAGCTACCCTAACCCTAAACCGTCCCGAAGTCTTCAATAGTTTTAACCGTGAGATGGCATTGCTGCTTCAAAAAGAACTAGATAGTTGCGAGAACGATGATGCAGTGCGAGCTATTATGTTAACCGGAAACGGTAAAGCATTTTGTGCAGGACAAGACTTAAAAGAAGTCACGTCACCAGAGTTGAATCCTGGTTTCAGAAAAATTCTTGAAGAGCATTACAACCCTATTATTTCAAGAATTCGAAAGATAGAAAAGCCAGTCATAGCTGCTGTAAACGGAGTTGCGGCGGGAGCCGGCGCAAACATTGCACTGGCGTGCGATATTGTTATAGCTCATGAAAAAGTAAGTTTTATACAAGCGTTTAGTAAAATTGGGTTGGTGCCGGATAGCGGTGGAACGTTCTTTTTACCACGATTGATTGGGTTTCAGAAAGCTTCAGCACTTATGATGCTGGGCGATAAAGTTTCAGCAGAAGAAGCCGAAAGATTAGGAATGATCTACAAAATGGTTTCTGAAGAAACGTTTGAAGAAGAAATAAATAATACGGCTGAAATGTTGGCAAAAATGCCTACAAAAGCTTTGGGAATGACTAAAAGACTGCTTAATAAATCTATGAACAATACTCTGGATGAACAGTTAGAACTAGAAGGAAAATTACAAATTGAAGCCGCAGAAAGTGAAGATTACGCCGAAGGGGTTGATGCATTTGTAAATAAAAGAAAACCAGTATTCAAAGGGAAATAAAATAAAGATGCCTTCTCGAGCGCAGTCGAGAGATTAATTTAGTAGACTAAGCTTATATGAAAATTAAAAACATAGGAATAATAGGTGCAGGCACCATGGGTAGTGGTATTGCACAAGTAGCATCTACAGCAGGATGCACAGTGAAATTGTTCGATTTAGATCAAGAGGCGCTTGACAAAGCAAAAGCAGGTCTTGAAAAAATAATGAGCCGTTTGGTCGAGAAAGGTCGAATAGATTCCGAAGAAAAAAACAGGATTGAAGGAAATATAAGCTATGTAAATTCATTAAAAGAATTGGCAAATAGCGATATGACCATAGAGGCCATTGTTGAAAATCTGGAGATTAAAAAGAAGGTTTTTCAGGAATTGGAAGGCTATGTAAGTGACGCCTGTATCATTGCATCAAACACCTCTTCGCTTTCCATTGCTTCTATAGCTTCGTCATTAGAAAAACCAGAGCGCTGTGTGGGGATTCACTTTTTCAACCCTGCGCCTTTAATGAAACTGGTGGAGGTAATTCCAGCAATTCAGACGAGTGCCGCCGTGCTTAAAATTTCAGAAGAAACCATTAAAAGCTGGAAGAAAGTTGTAGCAGTAGCTAAAGATACCCCAGGTTTTATTGTAAACAGAGTTGCCAGACCTTTCTACGGAGAAGCATTACGCATCTATGAAGAAGGAATTGCAGATTTCGCCACCATTGACCATGCCATGAAAACTGTAGGAGGATTCAGAATGGGGCCTTTCGAACTTATGGATTTTATAGGAAACGATGTAAACTACACGGTAACTGAAACCGTATTTGAAGCATTTTATTACGATCCAAGATACAAACCTGCCTTTACTCAAAAACGCTTTGCAGAAGCAGGGTATTTAGGAAGAAAGTCCGGACGTGGTTATTATAATTATGCTGAAGGTGCTGTAAAGCCAGAACCTTTAAAGGATGGAAATCTACTGGAAAGCATTAAAGACAGAATTATAATAATGCTAATAAATGAAGCCGCAGATGCTTTGTTTTTAAACATCGCCAGTGCTGAAGATATTGACAATGCCATGACCAAAGGAGTTAACTACCCAAAGGGATTACTGGCATGGGCCGATGAAAAAGGAATTGATTGGTGTGTTACTGAAATGGATAAATTGTATGATTTGTATCATGAGGATAGATACCGTTGCAGTCCGTTATTGAGAAAGATGAGCCGTGATGCGATAACATTTTTTTAATGGACGGAGCAAAGATCCCATACAAGATGTTACGTCAAGATTCCTATAGCACCTGGCTTGGAATTGAAATTCTTGAATGCGAAGTTGGACACGTAAAAGTAGGGATGACCATTCGCAAAGAAATGCTGAATAGTATGGATAAAGCCCATGGTGGGATAAGTTATAGTCTGGCAGATACTGCCTTCGGATTTACAGCAAATACCCATGGAAAATATGCGGTGTCCATTGAGACAAGTATTAACCATATTGAAGCATTAGAGGAGGGAGATTATATTACAGCAGAAGCTACTCTAGATGTGCAAAAAACAAAAGTAGGTTTCAATATTGTAGAAGTAAAACGAGGAGAGGAAATCGTAGCGCTTTTTAAAGGTGTAGTGTATAGAACCTCAAAAGATTGGACAGAATAACTTCCCCTTTGAAGGGGGCTAGGGGGATGTGATTCCCAAAATATAATTTAAATTATGAAACAAGCATATATCATAGACGGAATACGAACCGCAATAGGAAATTACAAAGGAACTCTAGGCGCAGTGCGCACGGACGATTTAGGAGCAAAGGTGATTGCCGAAATCGTAAAACGGAATCCAAATATTCCGCAAGAAGCGTATGACGATGTAATTATGGGCTGCGCCAATCAGGCGGGAGAAGATAACCGAAACGTAGCAAGAATGAGTTTGCTTTTGGCAGGACTCCCTTTTACAGTACCTGGCGAGACAGTTAATAGATTGTGTAGCTCGGGACTTTCAGCTATCATTCACGCCAATCGTGCTATTAAAGCAGGAGATGGCGAGGTTTTTATTTCAGGAGGTGTGGAGAATATGACACGTGGGCCCTGGGTGATTTCTAAAAGTGCTTCCCCCTTCGGAAACGATAGCAAGATGTACGACTCATCTTTTGGGTGGAGATTTGTAAATCCGAAAATGCATGAAATTTACGGTACTGACGGCATGGGGGTGACTGCTGAAAATTTAGTTGAAAAACATACTATTTCAAGAGAAGATCAGGATGCTTTTGCGTATCACAGCCAGATGAAAGCTACGGAAGCTCAAAAAAACGGCCGATTAGCAAAAGAAATTGTTCCGGTTGAAATTCCTCAACGCAAAAAAGACCCTATTGTTTTTAAAAATGATGAGTTTATCAAGCCAACTACCACCAAGGAAATTTTAGCAAAACTTCGGCCGGCCTTTAAAAAAGAAGGAGGAAGTGTGACTGCAGGAAATGCTTCAGGATTAAACGATGGAGCAGCAGCTACAATTATCGCTTCTGAAGACGCCGTAAAAAAATACAATTTAAAACCCTTGGCAAGAATTGTTTCTTCGGCTGTAGTAGGCGTAGAACCTAGAATAATGGGAATAGGCCCTGTAGAAGCTTCTAATAAAGCCCTGAAAAAAGCAGGCTTAACGATGGAAGATATGGATGTGATCGAGCTAAACGAAGCCTTTGCATCACAAGCGTTGGCTTGTATCAGAGAATGGGGCTTACAAGATGACGACCCAAGAATTAACCCTAACGGCGGTTCTATTGCCATTGGACACCCTCTGGGAGTTACCGGAGCACGTATTGCATATTCTGCAGCGTTGGAGTTACAGGAAAAAGGAAAGCGATATGCCTTAGTTACCATGTGTGTTGGGGTTGGGCAAGGCTATGCGGCAATAATAGAAAGAGTTTAATAAAAAAAACACCAATCCCCTCTCAGCGGGAGAGGGTTAGGGTGAGGGATTATGCAAAAAACACAACATTATATACAAGGTCAATGGCAATCTGGGAATGGCGAAGGTATTCCTGTTTTCGATTCCATTACGGGCGAACACTTTACAAGCACTACCGTAGAAGGATTAGATGTGCCTTCCATTTTACAATACGGAAGGGATAAAGGTGATGTGCTACGAAAAATGACCTTTCAGCAACGTGGAAATATGCTGAAAAGCCTTGCGCTGTATCTTACAAAACGAAAACAAGCTTTTTACGAAATAAGTTACCGCACGGGGGCTACCAAACGAGATAGCTGGGTAGATATTGAAGGTGGTTTTGGGAACTTGTTTGCCAATGCTTCCCTTCGTAAATTATTCCCGAATCAAACGTATCACGTAGAAGGTGATCCCATTGATCTTTCTCGTGGTGGACGTTTTATGGCGCACCATATTATGGTCCCTCGTGAAGGTGTGGCAGTACATATTAACGCCTTCAATTTCCCGGTATGGGGAATGCTGGAAAAGTGTGCGGTAAACTGGATGGCAGGAATGCCGGCTGTTGTATTACCAGCTCCACAAACAGCCTATTTAACCGAAGCCGTAGTGAGAGAAATCATCGCTTCGGGAATAGTGCCGGAAGGCGCTTTACAGCTTATTTCAGGAACGGCTAAGAATATTCTGGATACAGTTCAATCACAGGATGTAGTTACTTTTACAGGTTCAGCGAAAATAGGACGACAATTAAAAACACATCCGCAATTAACTGCAGAGTCGGTTCCTTTTACAATGGAAGCCGATAGTTTAAATGCTGCTATTTTAGGGAAAGATGCGATACCGGGAACCCCAGAATTCGATTTGTTTATCAAAGAAGTGCGTAATGAAATGACAACCAAGTGTGGTCAAAAATGTACGGCTATTCGCCGAATTATTGTACCACAGGATTTGATGGAAGATGTTCAAATTGCATTGGCAAATCAGTTGGATAAAGTAACCATTGGTGACCCAAGGCTGAAAGAAGTACGCATGGGAAGTCTGGTGAGTGATGCGCAACGAAATAGCGTAAAGGAACAAGTAGCTAAACTTTCAGAAACAGCAAAAATGGTCTACGGAAATTTTGAGGACTTTGATGCGGTGGGAGCAGACTCAAAGAAAGGTGCCTTTATGAAGCCTATCTTAATGCGTGAAGATAATCCGTTGCAACATGAAAATGCGCACGTGACCGAAGCTTTTGGACCTGTAAGTACACTAATGCCATATAATGATTTGGAAGATGCCGTTACATTGGCGAAGATGGGCAAAGGGTCGTTGGTGAGTTCTATTGTTACGAACGACAATACAATAGCAAAAGAATATACCGTAAACGCAGCAACACACCACGGGCGTATTTTAATTTTAAACCGCGAATCTGCAAAACAAAGCACAGGTCACGGTTCGCCATTACCAGGATTAATTCACGGAGGTCCGGGACGTGCCGGAGGAGGAGAAGAAATGGGTGGAATGCGCGGTATTAAGCATTATTTACAGCGTTGTGCCATTCAGGGAAGTCCAACTACCATAACGGAAGTGACTGGAATCTACCAGCCAAAAGCAGCGTACAAGGAATCTCCAGAGCACCCTTTTGCATATCATTGGGAAGATATTAAAGTAGGAATGTCGCTAAAAACTCACAATAGAACCCTAACCGATACAGATATTGTAAACTTCGGAAATTTAACCTGGGATCATTTTTATGCACATACCGATATCACCAGCCTTGATGGTAGCATTTTCGAAAAACGAACTGCGCACGGATATTTTATCATTTCGATGGCGGCAGGCTTATTTGTATATCCAAATAAAGGTCCGGTAGCGGCCAATTACGGTTTAGAAGAAATTAGATTCTTACGCCCTATTTATCATAACGATACGTTGTACGTGCGTTTAACGTGCAAGCAAAAAGTTGATAGAGATTCGCGCGGACAAGAACACCCAAGCGGCATTGTAAAATGGTACGTAGAAATTTTTGATGCCAACGTTGATGCAGCCAACGCTATTTTACCAGCTGGGGCTGAAAAAGAAGATCCATTGGTATGTATTGCTACTATTTTGACAATGGTAGAAAAGAAGCAGGAGGTGTTTACTGAAATGACTACTGAAAAGATACAGTCCTGTCTCGATAAACTTTCAGAAGACACAAAGCCAAAATGGGGTATTATGACCCCACAGCACATGGTGGAACATCTCGAATACACCTATAAAATTGCCGGAGGAGAATTACAGGATTTTGATGTTGCAACGCCAGAAAAGTATTTAGAAAAAACACACGATAGTTTATACAATTACGAAAAATTTCCGCAGAACACTAATTTCCCAATGCTTGAAAGAGACACTTTGGCGCCTCTTGAGCATTCAGATTTGCAAGCAGCTAAGGAGAAATTTCTGGAACAGCGATATAAGTACTTAGCATTTTTTCAAGAAAATCCAGATGCAGTTTTAAAGAATTTAGTGTTTGGGGAATTAAATAAATACGAATCCTATTTGTTAGAGCGAAAGCATTTAAATCATCACTTTGAGCAATTTGGATTGCTTGATTAAAAGAAACCAAGAAAGCTTCTTCCTTTAAAGGACAGGAGCCTATATTTAATTTATAAAATTTTTATTTTGACAGCACCATACGTACAAGAAGACATACACAACGGAATCTCAACCATAGAATTTTTCCATCCAGCGCACAACAGTTTGCCTGGAGATATTTTAGCGAAATTGGCTACCACCATTACTAAAGCTGGAGAAAATGACGATGTAAAAGTAATTATACTTAAAAGTGGGGGCGAGAGAACATTTTGCGCCGGAGCCAGTTTTAAGGAACTTATCAATATCAACGATGCAGAAACCGGTAAAGTATTCTTTAGCGGATTTGCAAACGTGATCAATGCTATGCGTAAATGCCCAAAATTTATCATCGGGCGTATTCAAGGTAAGACAGTAGGAGGCGGAGTAGGTGTTGCGAGCGCGACAGATTACTGTATGGCAACTAAGTTTGCAAGTATAAAATTGAGTGAGTTAAACATAGGAATTGGCCCTTTTGTAGTGGGCCCGGCAGTGGAAAGAAAACTTGGCTTAACAGGAATGAGCCAGATCGCAATAGACGCTAATAGCTTTTACGATGCAGAATGGGCACGACAAAAAGGTTTGTACGCCAGCGTTCACGAAAGCACCGAAGCATTGGATGAAGCCGTTCAAGCCTTTGCAGAAAATCTATGCAATTACAATCCTGAAGCCATGAAAGAAATGAAAAAAATAATGTGGGCAGGTACTGAAAATTGGGATGATTTACTTGCTGAACGTGCCGTGATCTCTGGGCGATTGGTTTTGAGTGAGTTTACAAAGGAAACGTTGAAGAGATTCAAATAATGATTTATAGTTTTAAAGGTCACATACCCGTAATCCATGAATCCAGTTTCGTGCATCCGCTTGCGGCTGTAACAGGGAACGTGATTATTGGTAGGAATTGTTATATAGGCCCCGGAGCAGCAATCCGTGGCGATTGGGGTGAGATAATTTTGGAAGATGGTGTGAATGTACAAGAAAATTGTACTGTACATATGTTTCCGGGAAAGAGCATTGTGTTGAAGAAAGGAGCTCATGTAGGTCACGGAGCTATAATCCATGGAGCTAATTTAGGTAGAAATTGCCTCATTGGAATGAACAGTGTGATTATGGATGATGCTGAAATAGGAGACGAGTGTATCGTAGGAGCCATGGCGTTTATAAAAGCTGAAGCAGTATTTAAAAAACGACAATTAATTGTGGGTAATCCAGCAAAAGCAATCAAGGAAGTTTCAGAAGAAATGATTGCCTGGAAAACAGCGGGAACTAAGTTGTATCAGCAGTTACCTGGCGATTGTCACGAAAGCTTAAGAGAAGTAGAGCCTTTGAGAGAGATTCCGAAAGATAGGCCAAAGCAAGAAGATTTTTATAAGACACTTCAAGAGATGAAGGCGAAAAACAAAGAATAAGACGCAATGTCAAAAACTGAATTTAAAATGCCCAAAATGGGCGAAAGTATTACCGAGGGAACTATTATTAACTGGTTGGTTCAGGAAGGAGATTCCTTTGAAGAAGGCGATATTCTTGTTGAGGTCGCAACAGATAAAGTAGATAATGAAGTGCCTGCACCAAGTGCCGGGAAAATGATTTCACATAAAGTTTCGGCGAAAGACGTTGTGCCTGTAGGCGCTACCATTGCTGTTTTAGAGTTGTCTGAAGGTGCTTCGGCCACTGAAATTTCAGAACAAAAAAAGGAGACCAAAACTTCAGCTTCAAAAACTAAAAAACCAGCTCTTCAAAAAGATCAGGGTGATAAAGCGGCCAGGTCAAAAAACTTTAAGATAAACGAGAATCTTTTTATTTCACCTTTAGTTGATGTTGTAGCGCGAAAAAACCATATTTCGTATGAGGAGTTAGCACGGATCACCGGGACTGGAAAAGATGGAAGATTACGTAAAAGCGACGTAACAAATTATTTAAAAGAAGGAAGACCTTTTCAATTTGCACAGGTAGTGCCAGAAGTTTCAGGATTTCAGGTCCCGGACTTAAAGTTTGATAAAGGCACCGGAAAAATTGTAGAAATGGACCGCATGCGCGAAATGATTGCAGACCATATGGTGTATAGCAAGCATACGAGTCCGCACGTAACTGCCTATATTGAAGCAGATCTTACCGATATGGTCACCTGGCGAAATGCCAACAAGGTGAAATTTCAGAAAAAACATGGAGAGAAGCTAACGTTTACTCCGCTGTTTATCGAAGCCGTGGCGAAAGCCATCAAAGATTTTCCGATGATAAATTCATCTTTAGATGGAAAAAATATTATTGTAAAAGAAGACATAAACATAGGAATGGCTACCGCCTTGCCATCGGGAAATTTAATTGTACCTGTTGTTAAAAATGCCGATACAAAAAACCTGAAAGAACTGGCAGCTTCAACCAATGAACTGGTTGGAAAATCACGTGCTGGCGATTTAAAAGGAGACGATATGAAAGGGAGCACTTTTACTATAAGTAACGTAGGAACTTTTGGTAGTTTAATGGGAACACCCATTATCAATCAGCCAGAAGCAGCTATCCTTGCTACCGGAATTATCAAAAAGAGAGCTGAGGTATTAGAGAAAGAGGATGGCGATACCATAGAAATTAGAAGTATGATGTACCTGTCCCTTTCCTTTGATCATAGAATTGTAGACGGATTTTTAGCAGGCTCTTTTTTACGAAGAGTAGGTGATTATATGGAGCAGTTTGATGTAAGTAGAAAAATTTAATAATATGAACTCCCCCTTCGAAGGGGGCTAGGGGGATGTTTTTTGAATAATGAATAGAATTAACAAGCATCCCCTCCCAACCTCCCCTTCAAATGGGAGGAGTAAAAAAATAATTATGAAAATAACCAAAGAGCTTGTTTTAAAGGCCTTTAAAAATCTGGTCACCGCAAAAGCAATGACCGAGATTTATGAAGAGAACTTTAAGGTAGTTTCAAAATATGTACACGCAACCTCACGTGGGCACGAAGTGATACAAACTGCTGTGGGTATGCAATTATTACCTCAGGATTATATGTTTCCGTATTACCGGGATGACTCTATGTTGCTTGCTATTGGGATGACACCTTATGAAATGATGTTGCAGGTATTAGCGAAAAAAGAAGATCCGTTTTCTGCGGGGCGCACCTATTATTCGCACCCTAGTTTACGGGATGACGACAAACCGAAAATCCCACACCAGAGTAGTGCTACGGGAATGCAGGCTATTCCTGCTACTGGGGTTGCTTTAGGGTTTGCATACAAAGAATCTTTAAGCAAGGACGAGCCAATTGCGCAACAGGTACGCAAGGATCAGCCCGTTGTAGTGTGTTCTTTGGGTGATGCCTCCGTAACCGAAGGCGAAATAGCGGAAGCTTTTCAAATGGCAGCCTTAAAACAATTGCCTATTTTGTATTTGGTGCAGGATAATGGTTGGGATATTTCGGCAAATGCTGCTGAAACCAGAGCCCAGAATGCTGCTGAATATGCTGCAGGATTCCACGGATTGGAAGCAATCTCCATTGACGGAACCGACTTTGAAGAAAGTTACACCACCGTTAAAAATGCTATTGAAACCATTCGAAAAGAACGACGCCCAATTTTAATTCACGCAAAAGTTCCGTTATTAAATCACCATACTTCAGGGGTGCGGATGGAGTTTTATCGAGATGATCTGGATGAAGCGCGCAGTCGTGACCCCTATCCAAAGATGCTGAAATTACTTTCAGAATATACTATTTCAGAAAAAGAGATAAAGGAAATTGAAACCGAAATCGAAGCCGAAATCGAAAATTCGCTGAAGCGAGCGCTTGAGGCTGCAGACCCAAAGCCCGAGGATTTATTTACGCATGATTTTGCGCCAACATCTATTACTGAAGAAGTAGGGGAGCGTTCCCCCAAGGGTGGCGAAAAAGTGGTGATGGTAGATTGTGCCCTGTTTGCCATTGAAGAGCTCATGGCAAAACATCCCGAATGCCTGCTATACGGGCAAGATGTTGGAGGAAGATTAGGTGGAGTTTTTAGAGAAGCTGCGACCCTAGCGCAAAAATTTGGTGATAATCGCGTGTTCAACACCCCAATTCAGGAGGCCTTTATTGTAGGTTCTACGGTAGGAATGAGTGCGGTGGGACTAAAACCTATCGTGGAGGTTCAGTTTGCAGATTATATCTGGCCAGGACTCAATCAGTTGTTTACCGAAGTGTCTCGTAGCTGTTATTTGTCTAACGGAAAATGGCCGGTTTCTATGATTTTACGTGTTCCTATTGGAGCATACGGAAGTGGTGGCCCTTACCATTCTTCTTCTATGGAAAGTGTGGTGAGTAACATTCGCGGACTTAAAATTGCCTATCCGAGTAACGGAGCCGATCTAAAAGGCTTGATGAAAGCAGCCTATTACGATCCAAATCCAGTGGTTATTTTTGAACATAAAGGATTGTACTGGAGCAAAGTTAAAGGAACCAAAGGTGCTACAAGTCTGGAGCCTGCCGAAGATTATATCCTTCCCTTTGGAAAAGCGTGGGTGTTGCAGGAAATCTGGCCACAGGAGGAGGAAGAAACTTTGTCCATTATTACTTACGGAATGGGCGTGCATTGGGCGTATAATGCTACACGAGATTTAGGTGTTACAGATCGTGTTGAAATTGTAGATTTACGAACGTTACATCCGCTGGATTATGAGACGGTTTTTAAAAGCGTTAAGAAATGTGGAAAATGCCTTGTGGTGACCGAGGAGCCAAGTGAAAATAGCTTTAGTAGAGCATTGCAAGGCCGAATTCAGGAAGAGTGTTTTCAGCAATTAGATGCACCCGTTATGGTGATTGGCTCTGAAAATATGCCAGCGATCCCTTTAAACTCAGTATTGGAGGAAACTATGATCCCTTCTACGGAGAAAGTGAAGGCGAAGATAGAGGAAATTTTAAGGTATTAAAAAACCCTTCAGATTTGAAGGGTTTAAAACTAAATATTATTTTTTTGCTAGTACGCCCGGAGGGTATTCAGCTAAAATTTCAGAAACAATTTCCCTGATCTTTTCTTCGCGACGGTCTATGTCACTTCCAGTGTATAATTGAGAGCTCCCAATGCCCTGCCAAACCAATTCATTGGTCTTCGCATCTATGAGGTCTATATAAAGACTCCCTTCAGTAGAGCGGGACACAGTGCTCCCCCAGTTATTGCCATACCACCACGGATTCCAGCCCCATCCATATCCGAAGTTATTATTGTACACATCTACACGTTCACGCTCTTTGGTGAAGATACTTACAAGGAGTGCTGGGGACTGAGACTTTGTCATTCCCTTGGCTTGAAGATTAGCGTCAATGGCTCTTAAAATTCTTTTTTTATCGAGGTCGCTAATTTTAGCTTCATCGATACCAGGTTTATAAAAAGCAAAGCTATTATAGTTGCTGAAATTTGCTTTCCTGTCGTAATCTGTCGCTACACGTACCGAAGTACACGATGCAAACACAAACAAGAGAAGCAGCGGAGTTAATTTAAATAGTTTCATAGTACATTTTTTTTATAATAATGATTCATCTACAAAATTAGGAAGCGTTACAGTAAGGCTTGGATTGCGATCCATCTCTCTTTTTATAGCAAAAATCGCTTCATCATTTCGTGCCCAACTGCGTCTAGCGATTCCGTTATTTACATCCCAGAATAACATACTTTCCAGACGTCGTTGCGCATCCTTACTACCATCAAGAACCATACCGAAGCCACCGTTAATAACCTCTCCCCAGCCTACGCCACCCCCATTGTGGATGCTTACCCAGGTGGCTCCTCTAAAGCTATCTCCAATCACATTATGGATAGCCATGTCTGCTGTAAAACGACTCCCGTCGTAAATGTTGCTGGTTTCCCGGTAAGGAGAATCTGTTCCTGAAACATCGTGATGGTCACGCCCTAGAATAACAGTTCCTAGCTTGCCTTCTGAAATAGCCGTATTAAAAGCACTCGCAATTTTCATTCTACCTTCGGCATCGGCATAAAGGATCCTTGCCTGACTTCCTACTACGAGTTTATTTTCTTGTGCGCCTTTAATCCAGGTAATATTATCCTGCATTTGCTGCTGAATTTCGGCTGGCGAAGATTTCATGATTTCTTCCAGCACATCGCAGGCAATAGCATCGGTCCTGGCTAGATCCTCAGGTTTTCCTGAAGCACATACCCAGCGAAATGGTCCAAAACCATAATCAAAGCACATAGGTCCCATAATATCCTGAACATAGCTAGGGTACTTGAAGTCAATTCCATTTTCGGCCATAATAGCGGCACCTGCTCTGGAAGCTTCCAATAAAAATGCATTTCCGTAGTCGAAAAAATAAGTCCCTTTTTCGGTGTGTTTGTTTATGGCTGCTGCATGTCTCTTCAGAGTGCGTTGTATTTCAGTTTTAAATTGTTCAGGATTGTTTGCCATCATCTCGTTGGCATCTTCGTAGCTCATATCTACAGGGTAATACCCGCCGGCCCACGGGTTGTGCAAGGAGGTCTGGTCACTTCCCAGGTCTATTGTAATATCTTCCTTATAAAAATGTTCCCAGACATCTACAACATTACCGTCATAAGCAATTGATACCGTTTCTTTGTTGGCTACAGCTTCTTTTACCCGAGTGGATAGTAATCTAACATCACTTATTACCTCGTCTACCCAGCCTTGACTGTGACGGGTTTTGGTTGCTTTTTCATTTACCTCGGCACAAACGGTTACGCAGCCAGCAATGTTTCCGGCTTTAGGCTGTGCGCCACTCATACCCCCCAACCCTGAAGTAACGAAAAGTCCTCCCTTGGGAGATTTTTTAATTTTTCTAAATCCGTTCAGCACTGTAATGGTTGTTCCGTGTACAATTCCTTGTGGGCCAATGTACATATAGCTTCCAGCGGTCATTTGTCCATACTGGGTTACACCAAGGGCATTAAATTTTTCCCAGTCATCAGGTTGTGAGTAGTTGGGAATCATCATTCCATTAGTGACAACTACACGAGGAGCATCTTTATGGGAAGGAAATAAACCCAGCGGGTGACCAGAGTACATCACCAGGGTTTGTTCGTTCGTCATTTCGGCTAAATAGCGCATGACCAACCTGTACTGTGCCCAATTTTGAAAAACTGCGCCATTTCCGCCATACGTGATTAGCTCATGTGGATGTTGTGCAACAGCATGATCCAGGTTGTTTTGTATCATTAGCATTATGGCTTTAGCTTGTTCACTTTTACCAGGATACTCGGTTATGGGACGTGCATATATTTTATGATCTGGTCTAAAACGGTACATGTAAATACGCCCAAAGTCTTCCAGTTCTTTTTTAAACTCCGGAAGGAGGGTGGCGTGATGTTCCGGGCTAAAATACCGGAGCGCATTTTTTAAGGCCAGCACTACCTCTTCGGCAGAAAGAATTTTTTTGCGTTTTGGTGCATGGTTTACTTCGGGGTCATATTTTTTAACCTCTGGGAGTTGCTTTGGGATGCCTTGTACTATTTCGTCTTTAAATGTCATGGGAGTGCTGTGTTTAGAAGTCTGAAAATTATGTGTGGGGTTGCTTCTATGTTGATGTTTTCTTATTGTATCCGTAGGGGCAGTGTCTACACCCACTCTCGCAGCAATAGCCTCTTTTAAGGTGGTACTGTTCGGTAAAGCATTTATAGCCTTCTGGAGTGAGGTAAAAATCGCCTTCTTCTAGTTCTATTTTCTTCTTTGGGAATAGCATAATTCAAAAATACAAAAAACGAAATGCGAAATGGGTATTCAAATTTTAAAAGCTGTTTCTTAAAAGGGTATTTTTGTAGGGATGTTAGTGTTGGTAAACAAATATTTACTTCGGAAAGGTTTTAACGGAATAGCGTTGTGGCCCTTTATAATCCTTCGGAAAAAAGAAATGAAAAAGGATTTACGAATTTTGAATCATGAACGTATTCACCTGCAACAGCAAGCTGAACTCTTAGTGTTGTTTTTCTACTTTTGGTATCTCATTGAATTTTTAGTGCGTTGGGTTCACTATAAAAACAGGTACCAGGCGTATCGAAATATTTCTTTTGAAAGAGAGGCTTATACAAATGAAAAAGACCTCAATTATTTAAAAAAGAGGTCTTTTTATAGCTTTATGAAATTTATTTAAAGTTTCATTTGATACCAATTACTGTTTAATAAATCGCTTTATAATTGATTTACCATTGTTATTTATTTCAACAAAGTAAACACCAGTATGTAAGTTTGAAACATCTAAAACACTATGACTTTCAATGCCTCTGTTTTTTATCACCAATGTTTTTCCTAGAACATCTATAATTTTAATACTTTGAACTTCTTGAGAAATTGGCGTTATAATATTCAATTGGTTCTTGGCAGGATTTGGATAGATTATAATAGGTTCTATAGTAGCGTCTCCGATATCTAATATAGTGCTTTCTTCTGTTTCAAAAAACACTGTAAACCTTCTATCCTGCTTTGTTTTACCACTTCTAAATTGATAATTGTTATCTTTTAAATTAGTGGTGATACCAGTCACTTTATCATAAAGGTAGATGCTGGCTTCAAAAAGTTGATCTCCTGTAAACGTTGAAAGTGAAATGGTAAACTCATCTTCAGCTTCAATTAGTGATTGAAAACCAAGGAATACTTTTGTTCCGTTGGTTAAATCGCCCAGTGTTTGTATACCAAGTTCTTCATCGCCGGTTTCAAGATGTGAAAATAAAGATACAATTGTCCCAAGACGTCTGGTGTCTAGGTTTGGATCCATGTGAGCTGTACCCTGTGGATTAAAGGCAATACCTGTATTACTACGACGTTGGTAGCGTGCTCCGGTTAAGTTTAGTACTAATGAGTTCTCACTTCGTGAAGTGCTTTCAGAAGTTCTTAACGTAGTATTTCCTGAAGTTAGACGCATGGCATTCGTAAATTCTACATCTCCAGTGCCAAAAGATTTAATAGCAAAACCTTGACCTGTTGAAATTACTCCATTAGGAGTAGTACTTGTTCCAGGGTCGTTAGACGCCGGAGTTCCCATAGATCCATTATAAATAGAAACATCGTCCATATCAAAGCGGAGTCCTTCTCCCGGCACAATAACTGAGGGAGGAGTAAGGTGTTCCCAGAAATATATCTCATTCACCAGTGTGTTGTGAGAAACAAAGTCTGAAGCGGATATAGCTGAAGCATATGGATTTGCAAAGACGATGGGTGTTCCATCGGGGTTGTCTACAGCTCCATTAAATATTGCAGGCCTTGTTATAGTTCCGTTGTTTAATGTACCTCCTTCATAGGTCATATCATAGCTTTCATTTGCAGGATCATTATACCCAGACTGCGGTCTTACAATATAACCTTCTCCTGGATTTATAGCTCCTGAATAGGAATTCCAAAAATTACCGTTCTGGTCAGAGAAGTTCGTTGCTCCGGCCGGAATTCCATCATAAGGTATAAAGTCCATAGGGTGATGATTAAGAACTAAGAAAGCTTCTTGAAAAACACCATCTCGTGTATCTCCGGTCATGGGACTTCCCATTACCATAAAATCGCGCGTTTGGAGTACTGGAGTTGTTATGTTCACATTAATAGTACCGTTATTGGTTACTAAGGCATCGTCATTTGATTGTACTACATTTGCCGTATGTGCAACAAGTAAAGTTCCATTTATAGTTATGTCATTGGTTATATTCAAATAGTCGTCTGGGGCTACTGTTAAAGTTGAGCCTGTATTCACTTCTATAAAACATCCGTCGAGGCTACTTGCAGTCGCAGTAGAAAAAGCATCGTCAATCAAAATTGGGTTATTACCATTTGGTGTTCCTGCAGAAGACCATTCGTTCCCTTTCCATGTTTTGGTAATACCACTACAAGAAGAAAGCACAAAACTATCAATAGCAATATCACTTGTAAAGCTACTTCCGGTAACTCCCACAAAGCGAAGTCTTACATTTCCTCCCAAATATGCGCTTAGATTTACTGAAGTGGGAATCCAGTCATTTACATTTTGTCCGGAGACTGAAAAAATATTATTCCAAACTCCTTCAATAGAGCTTGCTTGTAGTGTTAATGATCCTGATGTAGCACCAAACATATGATAATCGAAATTAAAATAGGCGGCTGGCATAGTTGTAAGGTCGAAACATGGACCTTCTAAAATTGCCGTAGCATTAAACCCTATAGCCGTTGGTTGTCCTGTAGCAACAGGGTCTGAAGATTCTAGATAAATGTACGATGCTCCATAACTTGATGCACTAGGTCCTGTATTATTTGAAGGTGTTCCTCCTGTGTTTTCTGTCCAGTTTCCATCATCTCCACTTGCCTGTGACCAATCCCCTAGATCGCTTTCTAAACTTTCAGTATAAGGAAATGTATTTATAGAAGTTGTACAATTTACGGGACCCTCCTGGAAAATTTTAATATTATCAATAGCCATATCACTACTAGAACCATTCCCTGTAGTAGCATCTATACGAATTTTTATGGTTGAGCCGGCATAGGCGCTTAAATCGATTTCAGTAGTGTTCCAAATATCTCCTTGATTGCCAGACTCTGACCATTCTGATGTCCACCCAGAACCGTCATTCACTGTTACGGCCAACGATCCCATAGAGGTTCCAAACATATGATAATCGAAAGTCATTTTTGTAATTTCTCCAACAGGTATTTCAAAACATGGAGAGCCAATTATGGCATTTCTAGGGGAGGTGCCTTGCCCTCCAACACTAGACGATTCTACAAATGAGTATAAGGTACCCTGGCTTGGTCCTGAAGGACCTGTTCCCCCAGTAGGGGATGCAAAACGAGAACGTATCCAAGAACTGTTCACGCTACAAGTGGCTACTTCTTGTTCCCATGATTTCTGTTCAAAATCCATAGTGTATGGAAATGATGAAACAGTTTGACGACAAAAAGGGGTGTTTTCTCCTGCATCATATAAACATTGAAGTACGTCGATAGGTTCGATAAGATCTGCTACTGCAGCAACACTATCACCAACATCATAGGCAAGTCCGGGACTAGTTTCACCGGGTGATAACACTTGAATAAATGCAGTACGACCACTATTCCCTCTACTTTGGCATCTGCTGTCACCACCTACACGTTTAGCTGCTTGTAGCGCTGCCATAAGCTTGTCTCCTAATGTACCGCTCGTACTATTGAAAATAGCTTCCATATCATCCAACAGGTCCTGCCCATTAGATGTATCCAGAATGTTTCCCTGGATAGAATAGGTGTATAATGCATTATCTCCTTGCTGGTCATTCTTGTAATCACCGTTAGAAGAACCTGAAAACCCAGCCGCTCCCGGACTGTCTACTCCAACAACACCATATTGTCTGGAAGCAGAGTTACCATCTGATGCGACGGTAGCATCAATAATTTGCTGTGGGGTGTCCCCAGCTAACATCCTATTTCTAGCAAAGGCTTGTGTTGTAGCGTTGTAGGCAGCTTGTGAATGAATGGCGCCTACAATATTATCTGGATTATTAGTACCATCGGTAATGAGGTCACTTAAAAAATCAATTCCATTAGTGTACGAAACACAGCTACAAGCAGCACCTCCAACTTGCCCAGTTGTTTTATCATAAGCAACAATAGAAAAAGTATCACCTTCAGAATCTCTTGATGTGTCAGGATTGGTACGTCCGTTTTCAGTGAAATTTTCTGCTGGTACTACTAAAGGAGTACCAGTATTGTTTTTTATTAGAAAAAAAGTTGCTCCTAGGGCAATCGACGTTCCTAATAAAAAGAGTTTTGCGGGGGTTGTGCGTAGTTTATGTATCATAGTAAGATGGGGTGTGTAGTGTGATTTTTTAGATTCTAAAATTTAAAGCTGTTGTAAAAGGGTAATTGTTAAATAGGTGTCTTGTGCGTTATCAATAGCAGCTATGTCGTTTCCATTATAGGGTCCTGAACAAATTCCAAAAAAAGCAAACCCTGTAGCTGCTCCGCCGCAAATTCCAGAAACATTTAGACTGCCTGCATCAACATTTACTTGTTGCCAAAGCCTTGCACGTACCTTAAAATTATAGGTGTCTCCTTCTATTAAGTTAACGAGGTGAACTATAGTGGTTTGACGCCCTAATGCCTGAAAGGCATTAGTTGGTGTTCTTTTGGTGTTAGAGGAAACTGTACTTTCAGCTACTTTAGTGTTGTCTACTTCCAGCATATAAGAACCGTGCACGGTTGATTCAAAGGAGGTGTCAGACATATTTGCAGCAGCAATATAACCCGTTACATGAAGTTCATACGTGCCTGTATAGGGCGCTACAAAATCCTGATCTAGTCCTGGAATGGTATAGGTGGTGGTTGTGTTGGCTGCACGCAGGGTTTCAGTTTGTTCATATTGTACGGTAAACCCTTCGTTAAACATCTTTTCCCATCGGGTTCCATTCCAAAAATAGAACCCAGGAGATACCTTATCCAATCCACTGCCCAGGTTTGAAGTATTATAAACCCATAACCCATCCACCAGGGTAGTGGCTATAGTAGCAACATCGTTTCTCGATTGTAATTCAACCTTGGGAATCATGAGTCCTTTGTCTTCGCTTTTAAGCTGAAAAATGGCTCCGTCATCAATCGTATGGTCTCCCGCAGGGGATTCTCCAATTACGACCTGAGCCGACACGCCAATTGTGGCTAGTAAGACGATCATTAGGAATTGAATTGTAGTATTTTTTTTCATAATAATTAATGTTATTATACCTGTGCCAAATAGGTTTAAAGTTGTTTTATGAGGCTAATGGTCATCGTGCCTCGCTGCGCATCATTTACACTATTGCCCGAATATCCACTCGTGTTTTTCCCAAAAGTTGAAGGGGCGGTATTGTTTGCAAGCCATTCTCTTCCGCGAACAGCAAACCTGTAGACGACTCCTGCGTTTAACTCAATATTAACCAGGATAGAAGCACTTTGTGCAAGATTATTTACAGTTGTGCTCCCCAATCGTTTGGAAGAAGTTGTTATATAGGTCTCCTTTACAGTTGTAAGAGTACCTGTTGCAGAGTCGTTCATTGATACATTGTCTATTGCGATATCTGCTTGCCAGGTAGAGCCGGTAGTTCTATTAAACCTAAGCTGTACTGAGCCACCTGTATATGCTGACAAATCAACACTCTGTGACAGCCAAGTGTTTCCCTGGTTTCCGGTTTGGCTCCATAGTGTAGTCCATGAGGCGCCATTATTGTCACTGGCTTCCAGTGAGAAGGCTCCCATATCTGCAGCACCATACATATGGTAATCAAAGCTAAATGTTGCAGCTGGAGCTGCTGTTAAATCAAAACAAGGCGAGTTTAAAATTGCTTGCATATTTGGATATCCTGTACCATTACCAGAAGCCTCTACATACATATAAAAGGATCCGTCAGACCCGGAAGAGGGTCCGGTACTGCCACTGGTTGTTCCGCCAGAATTACGTGTCCAGTCAATATCATCGGCAGCAGATTGTGTCCATGCACCCAAGCCGCTCTCAAAGCTTTCGTTATAGGGGTATGCTGAAATTCCTCCTGTACAGCCACCGCCACCGCCACCGCCACCGCCGCCTCCGCCACCAGAGGCCATGGCTAAGCTAATTGATCCTTGAGCTGCTCCGTCTCCGGTTGTGCTTATTAAATTTCCTGCCGCATAATATCCTTCTACTCTAATTTGATATGTGCCGGTAAAAGGAACGGTTATATCTCCCGTATCCAGGCCAGGCAGCACTACATAATCGGTGTTGGTTGTGCTTGCGGTCACTTCGGCTGTTTGGTCATAAGATAATGTATATCCTTGTGTGTAAAAGCGTCGCCACGAGCTTCCGTTAAAATAATAGAACCCTGGAACTACTTCTGTGCCGGGACTTCCTGCTGTAGCTGTGTTGTAAACCAATAGTCCTGTGGTTGGCGAGGGAGTAATTGTAGTAGTATCATCTGTTCCCGTGAGCGCAATCTTAGTCATTAAGAATCCTTTGTCTGTACTGGTTATATCGAGAGCAGATGAAGCATTAGGTGACGTAGTATTAACGCCTACCTGAGCACCGGCAAGTAATGAGCAGAATATAGCACAAGTACCTGTAAGGAACATTCGTTTTGATATAGTTAAGAATTTCATACGTTACAACTTAATTTTAACCGAGCTGGTAAATGTATTTACAATTGCAGCATCAGTAGTGTGTTTATTATTCAGTTACTGTTGTTTAAGGAGTGTTACAGATATTGAGCCCCTCTGTGCATTATTGACGCCGCTAGCGCCAGAGTATCCACTTGTGTTTTTGCCAAATGTTCCAACACCAACGTTATTCCGAGACCATTCTCTACCTGTGGCATTAAAGCGGTATGTTTCCCGAAGGTCAAGATCTACTGTATAAATGATTGTGGTGTTTTGGGGTAGGTTGTTGATAGTAACACTCCCCACTCGTTTGGAAGTTGATGTTACATATTTTTCCTTCACTCGTACAGGAAGTCCAACGAGCCCTGTGGTCATGTTCAGGCTAACTGAAGCCTGACCTACTCCTTCAGAAGTAGTACTCGAAAGGTTTCCACAGGCGTAAGCCGTTTCTACCTTAACCTGATAGGTGCCTGAATAAGGGACGCTTATAAAACCAGTGTCAAGTCCTGAAATTTGTGTGTATACAGAACTTAATGAACTAGCAGTAGTTTGAGCTCCTTGATCAAATTTGGTACCATACCCTCTATTGTAAAATCGCTGCCATTGGCTTCCATTCCAATAATAAAAGCCAGGAGTTACTTGGATTGGCAATGCTCCAGCAATAACAGTATTGTAAACTAAAAGCCCGACTGTTGCAGAAGGTGTTATGGTTGTCGTGTCGTCTGTACCTGTAAGTTCAACACGGGGTGTTAATAAGCCTTTGTTAGCACTAAACACATCTAACAATGCACCATTAGCTGGGTTTGTTGTGTTTATACCCACCTGTGCAACTATGTTTCCGCAAAAGAGGATACACAGTGCCAAGCAGATAAAATAGTTTTTTTTAGTAGTAATTAATACCATTGTGTATTTATTTTGAACTCCAAGATTATGACAAAAATCCGATATAAGCCTAATTTTATCGACGTAAAGCACTAAAAATTAACACTTGAGGGTTATTTCTTACAAAATATACGAAAAAAGATATACTTTAGTTTTAAAGTGTTAGGGTGTTACAATAATTTTGTTATAAAGTTCAGGTTAATTTTTTTTTGAAAAAGCCTCTTTTCCTAATTCTCCAGTTTCATTCTGTACTTTTGTAATCCCAATTGGTACCGAATGTGGATTGAACCCTATATTTCAGCAGTAGAAAAAATTAATCTTAAAAGTTTAAAAGGAACTTATGGTACGCTTTTTTTAAAAAGAGAAGATTTGATACACCCTTTGGTTTCTGGAAATAAATTCAGGAAATTAAAATACAACATAGCTGAGGCGCTTCGTAACAAGAAAACTACTGTTGTAACCTTTGGCGGTGCTTATTCTAACCATGTTTCGGCAACTGCTGCGGCTGGAAAACTAGCTGGTTTAAAAACAGTTGGAATAATTAGAGGTGAAGAATTAAAAGCTAATTTTAATGGAAATGCAACCCTGGAATTTGCGCAACGTAGCGGAATGGTCTTCGAGTTTGTGTCCCGGGAACAATACAGGTTAAAAGATGATGACGCCTATCGTGCAAAGCTTTTAGAAAAATATTCCAATTCACTTATCCTTCCGGAAGGCGGAACGAACTCACTCGCCATAAAGGGGTGTGCAGAAATTTTAACGAATAACGATACAGGTTTCGATTATATATGTACTTCGGTAGGAACCGGCGGAACGCTGGCTGGTTTGGTTTCGGCTTCCGAAAAGCATCAACAGGTAGTAGGGTATTCAGCGTTAAAAGGAACATTTCAGGCTTCTAATGTTGAAGAGTATACCTCAAATTCAAATTATACGATTAAAGATTCCTATTGTTTTGGAGGATATGCCAAAATAGATTTGCAATTGGTACGTTTTATGAACGAGTTTAAAGAAGAAACGGGTATTTTACTGGATCCTGTGTATACCGCTAAAATGATGTTTGGCATTATAGAAGACATAAAATCGGGATATTTCCCTGAAAATAGCCGTATTTTAGCCATTCATACGGGTGGTTTGCAAGGCATCGCAGGTATGAACCAACGACTCAAAAAAAAGAATTTACCTCAAATAAACACATAATATGTTGCGAAAATCGGCACTACTTTTACTACTGTTATTTTTAACACTTGGAGCTTGTACTTCAAAGAAGCAAGTGGTTTCAAAGAAAAAACGTCCCAAAAAAGAACGCGTTGTTATAGACAACCGTCCCAAAGTGACGCCTAACGAGACCCCTGCCGAAACTCCCAAAACAGAAATAATAACTCCAAAACCAAACGCCAGTTACGCCGAAGTTGTACAGGCATACATAGCTAGTTACAGCCAGATAGCCCAGGAAGAAATGTTGCAATACGGAATCCCAGCCAGCATTACTCTGGCGCAAGGAATCTTAGAGAGTGGAGCAGGAAGAGGAGAGCTCACCAGCAAGGCAAACAATCATTTTGGTATAAAGTGTCATGGTTGGCAAGGTGATAAAGTGTATCATGACGACGATGAGGCACAGGAGTGTTTCAGGAAATATAACGATCCAAAATACTCGTTTCGCGACCACTCTTTATTCTTAACACAACGAAGTAGGTATCAAGATCTTTTCAAATTGAAAAAAGACGACTATAAAGGCTGGGCCAAGGGGCTGAAGAAAGCAGGGTACGCCACAGATCCGAAATATCCTGATAAACTTATAAGCATTGTAGAGCGGTACAACCTGGATGCCTTTGATGATGCAGTACTAGGTGGAAAAGGCAATTACAAAAAAGCTGATGAAACAAAAATTGCAACTCATGAGGTTAAGAAAGGAGATACGCTGTACAACATTGCAAGGCGTTATAATATCACGGTAGAAACGTTAAAAGAGTACAATGGGCTTACTAATAATACCATTTCTATAGGGCAAGAGTTATATTTGCACCCTGTAAAAAACCAATAATATTTTATGTTATATCAACGCAGTAGTGCTTTGTTTCAGGAAGCACAAACAGTTATTCCTGGAGGGGTTAATTCTCCCGTAAGAGCTTTTAAGGCGGTAGGCGGAACACCTATTTTTGTTGAAAAAGCTAAAGGTGCTTACCTTTATGATGTAGATGGGAACAAACTTATTGACTACATAAACTCCTGGGGTCCTATGATCTTGGGTCATGCCCATCAACCCGTTGTGGATGCTGTAATTGCGAAAGCTAAAAAGGGAACTTCGTTTGGAATGCCTACGCAAATTGAGACTGAAATTGCTGCACTTGCTGTAAGTATGGTGCCCAATATCGAGAAAATACGCTTTGTGAACAGTGGTACAGAAGCCTGTATGAGTGCTGTAAGATTAGCACGTGGATACACAGGAAAAGACAAGATAATAAAATTTGCAGGATGTTATCACGGGCATAGTGATTCGTTTTTGATACAAGCAGGGAGTGGAGCGGTAACTTTTGGAACGCCTAACAGTCCTGGTGTAACCAAGGGCACGGCGCAGGATACATTGTTGGCCAGATACAACGATGTAGCGCACGTTGAGCAAATTATTGCTGAAAATAAAAATGAAATAGCCTGCATCATTTTAGAGCCTGTTGCCGGAAATATGGGATGTATTCCTCCTGCGGAAGGTTTTTTAGAAGCATTAAGAACCCTGTGCGACACCAATAATATATTGCTAATTTTTGATGAAGTAATGACAGGCTTTAGGCTTGCTAAGGGTGGTGTGCAGGAATTGTACAAGGTAACTGCAGATATTGTTGCCTTCGGAAAAGTAATTGGAGGTGGTTTGCCAGTAGGAGCCTTTGCTGCCCGGGAAGAAATAATGAACCATCTTGCACCTTTGGGGCCTGTCTATCAGGCAGGAACCCTGAGTGGAAATCCATTAGCCATGGCCGCTGGTTTAGCGATGCTCACCGAACTAAATAACAACACAGAAATCTTTAACTCCTTAGCTAAAAAAACAGAATATTTACATGAAGGTTTAGCTCGTGTCATGCAGCAAGAAAATGTAACACATACTATTAATAGGGTAGGCTCTATGATATCTATTCATTTTTCTGAAACCCCTGTTACAGATTTTGAAACGGCAGCTGCAGCTAATGGTAAAAACTTTAAAACGTTTTTCCACGGAATGCTACAAGAAGGGGTTTATATTGCCCCAAGTGCTTTTGAGACCTGGTTTTTATGTGATGCACTTTCCTATAAGGACTTAGATAAAACTATTGAAGCTGCTGCAACTGTAGCTAAAACACTAGAATAAAAAAAGACCCTTTTACAGAAAAGGGTCTTTTTGTTATTGGTGTATGCTGGTAAAATTATTTTTGCATTGCCAGCCATTTCTTATATTGTTCTGCAGTCAATACTTTCTTCACTGCGGTTGCAAGTTGATCGTCATATTTTTTCTTTTCAGCTATAACAGTTGCACTTTTTTGGTCTTTACCAGTTACGCCCTTATTATAATTTACCTCTTTTTGAACATAGGCTCTAAAAAGTGTACGTTGTTGCTCTCCGGTTAAGTCAAGATCTGCAGAAATATCTGCAACTTTTTGCTTAGCAATTACTTCTGGTCTCTGACCATCCTGAGATAAGCTTTGAGCTGTTACCGTATTCATTCCTAGTAAAACGAAACAAGCAAGTGCGATACCTGTAATAAACTTTTTCATTGGTTTTAAATTTAATTAGGTTACTAAAGTAACTATTTTGAAATAAATATTTCAAAAATTAAGCCAAAAATTAAATTTATCCTGAAAATTCAATATGTTTAGCTACGTGAACGCCCTTTTCTTCTCTTTGTTCCCTTTTTTCTGGATTTCATTTTCTCCCATAGTTCAAACTGGTCTGCAGTGAGAATGGCTTTAAATTTATTTTGTGTGTCAATTTGCTTCTCTAAACGTTCATTTTGCGCTTCGAATAATTCTTTTGAAGACAAATCGCTTTTCTTTTCCTTATGAGCTCGCATGTGTACACGGTCTTTCACCATTTCTAATTGAAGGGGGTATATTTTTTCCTGTTGTGCTTCCGTTAGGTTTAAGTCTAGCGTTAATTTTTTAGTAGCTAGTTCGGCTTTCTGTTCCGGGGTCCAGTCCTTCATTTTGTTAACCATTTCTTTTTTTTCTTTTCGAGGATGATCTCCGCGTTGAGCTGAAACAGTATATGTGAATAAGACCAGGGCAATTAAAACAAGATTTTTCATAATATTTTTTTTAAGTTTATACTAGTAGGACCTTTCTAGAATAGAAAGGTTTAATTAGGGGCGTTTTTTAGCATAAAAAAAGCTGTCCGAAGACAGCTTTAAATTGTAAGTGACACCTGTTTTTTATAATGCGTCAATATAATCGATAAGCATTTCTAAGGCCTCTTCATGTATAATTGTGCGACCTAGCTGTGGCATTCTGTAGGTAGGCAATGTGCTTCCAAAACGAGCTTCTATTTCTCCTCTGTTTGCATAAATACCAGTGTCGTCAAAAGGCGTTTCAAACCTGAAGTCTAAACCAAAAGAATCTATACTACCCCCAGGCTGGTGACAATGTGCGCAGTTTACATCTATATAGGCTCTGGCACGCTCGTCAAGAGTGTAGTCGGTAGTGTTTGTCCAATCCGGCAATACGCTAACCCCAGCAGAGGTTACTCCTTCTAGAATCCCTAACGATACAAAGTGGTCCAGTTGATTTTCATTGACATACGAAGGAACAAAGTTCATACTACGCAGTTTTAAACCAATTGGGAGCGTAGCATTGTTATTGTTGTGGCATGTAAAGCAATCCTGTTGTGAAGGAATTTCATACTGTACATCCTGGGTATCTCCATTAAGGTCTATATAGCTTATGGGCTTTTGGGAACCGTTAGTGGTGTAAATAGCCTCAGTTTGTGCGTCGTTCCAGATGTAGTCTGCTGCTTGCCATGAACCGGCTATTTTTAAGAAAATACGTGTTTCGATTATTTGTTTTCCTAAACTAGGATCACGATCGTCTATATTGTAGTAAAATGTTTTTGCAATTAAGGTGTTATCAGGGAAAATAGGCAATAAGTCGTTTCCGTTAGGCTGCATTGTAGTTCCTTCTGGTAACCTAATAAGGCGTTGCTTTTGAGCGTAATCTGTAAAAAGGGTTGAGGTAATTTCATAGAGCTGTACACCACTGGCAGGAATAATATCTTCATTTATGGTCTGGAATACACCCATATCAGCTAAAGAGGTTCTAAATGTTAACGCTGTAGAGGCATTAATGCTGGCGCTGGGTGGGGACTGGTTCCCTGCTGCGTCAAAAGCGATTACATAAAAATTATAGGAGGTTTCAGCAGTGAGCCCTTCAACAGTAGTCGAGGTGCCGGATATGTTGTCTTGTACTACTGTTCCGTCTTGATACACACTATAGCTGGCAACACCTTCATTGTCTGTGGCAGCATCCCAGGCTAGATCTATAGAAGTTTCGTTGCTTAGCGTTGCCATTAAATTGGCTGGAGCTGTTGGGTTTTCTTCATCTACATCGGCAACGGGGGGTGGTGTATCATCATCACCTCCGCAGGAATACATAAAGGTGAAAGCACTTAATAGCAAAATAATGTGTGCAATTTTTTTCATATAAATATCTTTTTCGGTGCTAAAAATATAAAAACAAAACCGAATGATGCTACCGTTGCCTGTTAAAAATCAACCTTCTATAAAAGTAGTGTTCCCTTGCTCAAACACCTTGTTCCCTAAACGTAGCTTTTTAAAAAGAGTTTTGGACCGTAGTTTCGGTATTGAATTTTTAAAAAATATTTACAATGAAAACAAAATTGATATTGCTACTAGTGCCTATAGCGCTCTTAGGATTTGTAGTCTCTGGATTTATTTCTGCCGAAGACTACCCCGAAACCAAACGAACGTTACAACCTGAAAAAGGGTGTGTATTTATGACCACAATGGGAGAACAGTCTTCCGAAGGCTTTAAGGTGTTTAAGACAAATGAAAATGTACAACTATCTGTCCGTGACGGCCTCTCCTGGCTCGCTGAAGCACAATTAAATAATGGTGGTTATGGCGCAGGAAGTCATGCCGCACAGCATATTAAAGATCCGCATGCCGTAAATGCAGACCCCGCCACGACAGCAATGGTGGCACAAGCCTTAGTGCGAAGTGGAATCACACTGAAAAATGGAGCTTATGCAGAAAACTTAAAGAATGCCATTACTTATTTATTGGAAACTGTCGAAAATAGTCCTAAAACAGATCCCTATATTACCGAAGTTAGAGATACTCAAATACAAAGAAAGTTAGGTCAAAATATTGATGCGGTGCTCACAGCACAGTTTTTATCCAATTTATTGGACCGAAATTTAATAGGAATTGATAAAAAAAGAGTTAACCGTGCCCTGGATATATGTGTGGCAAAAATACAAGCAGGGACAGACGCTGCTGGAAAACAAAAAGGAGCAGGATGGGCTGGCGTGTTGCAAAGCGGGTTGGCAAATAGTGCTTTGGAAGCTGCGCAATCGGTTGGAGCAGCTGTAGATGAAGAGGTTTTGAACAGAGCCCGAAACTATCAAAAAGAGAATTATGATGATAAAAGTGGCAATGTGAAAACTGAAGATGGGGCCGGCGTGATGTTGTACGCAGTAAGTGGAAGTGTGCGTGCCAGTGCCAAGGACGCCAGAAAAGCTGAAGAGAAATTAGAAAAGGCTAAAAAACAAGGTGCGTTACCGGAAAATGCTCCCGTAACAGTGGATAACTTGATAAAAGCGGGGTATACAGAAGCTGAAGCTATTGATTATAACACTTCGTACAATGTATATCAAAGTGCTAAAAACACAGCCCAGCAGGACGATGTCCTTAACGGATTTGGAAACAACGGCGGTGAAGAATTCTTAAGTTTTTTACAAACAGGAGAGTCTATGGTGGTTAATAAAGACAGTGATTGGAAACAATGGTACGACAATATGAGTGGTCGTATTTTAAAAATCCAAAATGAAGATGGAAGCTGGAACGGGCACCACTGTATTACAAGTCCTGTTTTTTGTACTGCTACTAGCGTATTGCTACTTACAGTAGAAAATGACCTGCAATTTTTAAGTAATATGGGGAAGTAATGGGTCGGGATTTATAAAGCAAGATACCCTTTGCTTTCACAACCCAAAAACACCTCGTATCTTTAAATATCAATCATAGTTGATGTTTAGGTTGGTTCCGTCCCAGAGATGGAAAAGCTAACCCCACAGTCGCCCATAGGGATATGGGACCATCCATGCCAAGGGTAGGAGCACTGTGGGGTTTTTGTTTTTACTCCCTTACCAACTCTAGTGTTACCTCATACAAATCTCGCTCTTCCATTTTTGCTTTTAGCCAGGCATAAAAACTCATAACAAATACGTCTTCCCGCTCCTTGCCAATCCACTCAAAAGAACTCTCAACCTTATTGTAAAATGCTTCGGAAGTCACTTCAAAAGGTTTTTCATAGTACAAGGCCACGAGCTTTATGAAATTTAAAACTCTTGTTTCACCCATGATTTTAAGCCTTTTATTGAATTTTTTCTGAAACCGTTGTAATCTGGAGAGCACCAAATCCAGTTTATCCAGCTCTATCAATAACAAAATCTCGATAATAGATTTTTTCAACACCCAGATCCACCCCATTTTCTTTTCGTACCAGACATCACTGTGGTTCATGCTTTTAAAAATTTCGTAGGCTTGCGTGTATTCTTTCTGTTGGAAAAGCATCATTAACAGGGAGAGTGCAATGTCTAACGATGTGTTTTTATGTTGCTGTAACAGTTTTATGGCTTCAGTTGCATTTCCTTTGTAGTTTAAATTGACTCCTTTTAAGGCGATAAATTTTTCTGAAAAACGATTGTAATAGGCTTTGTTTTTTTGATGCATGGCAGCTTCCATCTTAGATAGTAAGAAAGCGGCTTCTTCAAAATTTTTATTTCTGAAATGTGCCAACCCCATTAAATACAAAATCTGGATATAATAAAATAAGTGTTTTTCAGTATCCTCTTTTTTTGCTGACACCAATGTGTACAGCTGTTTCATATAAGGAAGGTTGCTGTGGTAATCACTTTGCAGTGTGGCGGCGGTAGCTGTAAGTTGCAGAAGTTGAAACAAAGTTTTATACGTAAGTGAAGTGTCGATAGTTAGGGTGAAGTCTGCAAATGCTTTTTTAATAATGGTATCCACCGGGGTTTTTTGAGACTGTTGTAACTCCTGCTTAATCGTAGCATAAATCATATTAAGCTGCTGCTCCTGCTGAAAATGCTGTAAATTTTTCTGGCATACTTCTTTTAGTTTTGTTAATTCTAAGGACGGATTCAAATGCGCATACTGAATCTTGGTGTGGTAAATTTCTGTAAGAATGGCATACACATCAAGGGCTTTTGCTTTCTTCTCTGCTTGTGCCAGGGTTTTAAAAGCAACTTTGTATTGTTTGTACTCAAAGAAAATACGGGCTGCGAGCAATAGTTTAAGAATGTCTAATTCTTCGCTGGTTTCTCCCGAAAAGCTTTTGGTGGCTACAAAATCTACCAACGAATCCTGCAACCGTTTGCATAAGGCATGATAGTTGTTTTTAGCAGGCTTTCCGTAAATTTTTACATCAAGATTTTTGGTTTCACCTTTGGCGATTAGCTTAAATAATCCTTCATTTTTAGTATCACCCCGGCGGTTCTTTTTTTGCTGAAATAATAAGAATTCCTGCTTCTCTTCAGTAGAAAAAGTATTGATGATAGCCTTTATTTGTTTCATTTTCTTTTGAGCAACTGGGTTGATTGAGTAACTAGGAGGCGGAAACACTTAATTGCTTAGTCTCTAAAGTAACTTAATAAGAGAATTAAATTATAAGTAATAATTTATGTTGATTCAAATATAATGTTAATGAAGTTATAATTATAGCATTTTTAATCGTAAGTTTTTTAAAATAGTTGCGTTCGCTACTTGAAGCTTCCATTGCATATTTGTACCGTAATCAAATCTTAAATCATCAAAACAAACAGATTATGGAACATTCAGTTTTAAAAGAAAAGAAACCGGTAAACGCACCCTTAGTAGACAATACTAAAAAGAAAGACGAAAAATTTAATTGCAAACCTACACCAGCTTTTATTGGCGCTGCATGGACTGCGCTCTTTATTGGGATGGTCTCCTACTGCATCGGCCTGTGGAATGCTGCAATGGAACTCAACGAGCAAGGGTATTATTTTACCATCTTGTTATTTGGACTGTTTTCAGTAGTATCGGTACAAAAAAGTGTGCGGGACAGGCTGGAAGGCATCCCGGTGACCGATATTTACTACGGCATCAGTTGGTTTACTACCATTGCATCCATCTTATTGTTAATTATAGGGTTGTGGAATGCAGATCTGGAATTAAGCGAAAAGGGCTTTTACGGAATGAGTTTCCTGCTCAGTTTATTTGCAGCAGTAGCCGTCCAAAAGAATACCAGAGACCTAAAGTTTCTTGAAACTAAAACGGTGGATGATGAATAGTTGTATTCACAAAAACAAAAGAGTAGTCTGGGTTTTCAGACTACTCTTTTTAGTAGTTATTTCCGGGACATTTTCCAGTTGTGCCACGTTTAATAAAAAGGTTGTGAACCCAACACGACTAGATAAGTCCAACCTTGAAGTACTCAACGGAACATATTCCATAGCGAGCACACAAAGCGATAGCATTAGTGATGCCGTTGGCTATAAAGATTGGTATTACCATAATTTTTTCAAGGAAATAGACAGGAAACTTATAAAAGATACTTTAGTGTTAGACTCTACAAAGGTGTATGCTTTTAGGTTGCAGGTACAAAGTCACAAATCTTTGCAGATCGAATACCTGGTAAACGATTCGGTATTTAGGAAGCGCACGATAAAAACTAAAATTACCAGGGACGGATATCTAAAACTTAAAAATAAGAACATTCAGTTACTAATGGTGCCTTATGTGTTTGGGGTATTAGATATAAAGCGAACGAGAGTAACTATAGACGCAGCACAAAACTTACTTTTTGAAGCAAGCGGTAGTCTGTCTGGAGGGTTTGTTTTAATGATGGGAGGTAATAGCTACATCAACAGGAAAACCTACAAACGGATTCGTAAGTGACGAAACCTATAAGCATTATATAGGAAAACGCCAGCAATGAAGCCGGCGTTTATTTTGATGATTGGAAAACGGCAGCCTTGGAGGAGGGGCCGTTTTTTTAATCTTACTTATTATGACCTTTTAGTTTTCATCTCAAAATTGATTTTAATCTGTCCATTGATGATCAGTCGAATGTAATATACGTCATCTGTATATTGCAATGCGTCAAATTCATAAGCCAGGCGATGCTCCCCAGCAGGTGTCTCCGGGTTGTTGTAAAGTTCCTTTACAATGATATTTTTGTCATTAAACATCCCGATGGTTACAGCAGACGTCTTTGAAAACTTATATCTAAAATTTCCACCAGCAGTACGTTTCAACACTTTTTCCTGGGGTTCTGTAAAGGTGGGGATTTCGTCTTCAGGAATTTTCAGTAGATCTGCCGTATAATTGCGTAGAAGCGCTCCAGCATCAATATTAAATCCGGCAATATCCTCTAGACTTCCATCATCTGTTATATTCCAGATAGCATTTTGCCCCGCAATATCATACGCCTTTTGTTTTTCAATTTCCTTTGTAAGTAGATTTAGATTCTTGGCAGCCATGCCATTGGGAGTATACGCTTCCATAGTATTTGGCGCGATATTGCTCTTTTGAATACACATTCCGAAAAGAGACTTTTCTGCACTAGTAGTAGGTGTAATAGCAATAAGTTCTTCTTGGGTAATCACCACATCCTGATGGTCTTTAGAATTCGATTTAAAGGTAAGCCCGTTTGGAATTCTAATTTGTATCGCTCTATCAGTAAGATTTGTGATGGTTGCAGCAAGGGGCTGATAGTAATGCGGACTCTCATCGCTGCCTTTAAATTTACAGCTGATAAGCTTGTTGGCTATCGCCCATTCAAGGTCATAGGTTTTAACTGTATAAGAAGGTTTATTGCTAGCGCACAATACAACCACAGCGAAGAGCAGGATGATTTTTTTCATAATTTTTAAACTTGTGTTAGTTTAAAAAAAACGTGAAAAATCATCAAAAAGTATGCGTGCTTCGTTGTAACCTGTTCAAAAAACGTGTAGTTATTTGCTTTGGTTTCGTATATTTTTATAGGGTAATTACTATTCTACTCTACTAATAAGTCTCACTTTAATTATAACATTTGCCTGCATTGTATTTTTTGAAATGCGATTTTAAGGAGAGTTTTGTATATTCTGGATATAACATTCTCCTTTTTTTATTGAAACAAGGAACATGCAGGTTTAATTGCCTTAAATATTCTTTGTTTTCTTTTACAGTTTCGTTTCCTAAATAAAAGACATCACGCGGTAAAAAGTATTTTTTATAAAATAATTGTTCAATTTTTGCTTCTGGCTTTGCTTTGTAAAAAAACTTTTCGGTAGCATCCAGATAAGACCTGTACAAAGTTGCATCTCCTTTCACAATGATTTCTAAATACAGTAGCCTAGGTGCTACATCAAATTCGGGATATCGATTTCCATCCTCTAATTTTCCTAGATCATTTGACGTATTGTCAATTTCTACTTCGGCTATAAGGTATTCTCTTTTGCCTTTTGGGGAAACTAGTTCAATTTCAGAAAGTGGTATCTTATTGAAGTCTGTCGCCTTTTTTTCTGCAGCGAACCCAACATACATTGGATTCTCACTTATACTCATGCGCTCAATGTAGCCATTTAATTTTGTCCCGTCTTTTTTAATGATATACCCTTTGGTTGAAAGTCCTTGGGCTATTACTGCCGTTGTGAAAAATAAAAATAAAATTCCTGTAAAAAGTTTTTTCATATCTAGTTTTTAAACAGCTTTAATTAACAATCCATCGTCTGTTTTCTCCACCTTTGCCAACTTGTTTTTAGTCAACTCCTTTACAGCCTTGTCCCATTTTTTGTTAGACAAACCCGCTTGCTCTTTTAAGGCTGAAAGTTCCATGGTGCCACCCTTTTTAAGCAATGCAGCTACAGTTTTAGCTTCATCGGTAAGCGCTACAGCTTTGCGCTCTGGTTTCATTTGAGGGAAGAACAACACTTCCTGAATCGACGGATTGTTGGTTAAATACATAATTAACCGGTCCATCCCAATTCCCATTCCAGAGGTTGGTGGCATCCCGTATTCCAGAGAGCGGATAAAATCGTCGTCAATAAACATTGCTTCATCGTCCCCTCGATCGGCTAGCTTTAATTGAGCTTCAAAACGCTCACGCTGATCGATGGGGTCGTTTAACTCACTGTAAGCATTAGCGATTTCCTTACCACAGACCATTAATTCAAATCGTTCGGTTAACTCTGGATTGTCCCTGTGCTCTTTGCACAATGGGCTCATTTCTTTTGGATAGTCTGTAATAAAGGTAGGCTGAATGTAATTTCCTTCACATTTCTCGCCAAAAATTTCATCTATCAGTTTTCCTTTCCCCATACTAGCATCTACGTCAACCCCCATTCCTTTAGATGCTTCCCTGATTTCATCTTCGGTTTTACCCGTGATATCAAACCCTGTAAAGTGTTCGATACTTTCAGCCATAGTAACACGCGCATATGGTGCTTTAAAATTTACGTTGTGTTCACCAAATGTAGCTTCTGTAGTTCCGTTTACCTGCATCGCACAATACTCCAGCAATTGTTCACAGAAATCCATCATCCAATTGTAGTCTTTATAGGCTACGTAAATCTCCATGGCAGTAAATTCTGGATTGTGGGTACGGTCCATTCCTTCGTTACGAAAGTTTTTAGAAAACTCGTATACGCCATCAAACCCACCAACAATGAGTCTCTTTAAATACAACTCATTAGCAATTCGCATATACAAAGGAATGTCTAAACTGTTGTGATGCGTTATAAAAGGTTTGGCTGCAGCACCTCCTGGAATGGGTTGTAAAATAGGTGTTTCCACTTCAAAATACCCACGATCGTTAAAGAACGTTCGCATAGCGTTGAATAATTTGGTACGCTTTACAAATACTTCCTTTACGTGCGGATTCACCACTAAATCTGCATAGCGTTGGCGATAGCGTTGTTCTGGATCTGTAAAGGCATCGTGTACTTTTCCTTCAGCATCAACTCGGGGTTGCGGCAGGGGTTTTAATGCTTTAGAAAGCAATTTAAAATCTTTTACCATCACAGTTTTTTCCCCAACCTGGGTTTCAAAAAGTTCCCCCTCGATACCTATGAAATCACCAATATCCAGTAGCTTTTTATATACATCGTTATACAACGTTTTGTCTTCGCCGGCACAAATTTCGTCACGGTTAAAATATACTTGTATACGGCCTTCTGAATCCTGTAATTCTGCAAAACTCGCTTTTCCCTGAATACGTCGCGACATAAGACGTCCTGCGATCACTACCTTTTTACCGGTTTCAAAATGCTGTTTAATTTTTTTTGAAGTATCGGTTACCGGAAACAAATCTGCCGGATACGGGTTAATGCCCATTTCGCGTAATTGGGCCAATTTTTCGCGTCGTACGATTTCAAGTTCTGAAAGTTGCATGGTATTCAATTTAAGGTGCAAAATTAGCCTATTTGATAATTTTAACCCTTAAAACAATGGGAAAATTTAGTCTGAGTATGTTGTAAAATAAAAAGCCTTTCCCGCTTTTAAACAGAAAAGGCGTACCTGTAGCTAAAGCAAAGTACTTATTCACTCACTTTAATCACTTCTCCCTTAATGCTGATTTTCTTGGAAGCTTCGGTAGCATTGGATAAAACAGTAATTGTTTTATGAAAAGCTCCAACTTTTGAGGTTTTGTATTTTACCGTGATCTCCCCGGTCTTATTGGGTAAAATAGGTGCCTTGGAATAGCTAGGGACTGTGCAGCCACAACTTGATTTTACATCGGTAATAATGAGCGGTGCATCTCCGGTGTTGGTAAAGGAAATGGTGCGGGTACCATCACTGTCTTGCGCAATTGTACCATAGTCTACCGTTTCCATAGCAAAATCTATGATAGCGATTTTTGGTTCAACTTTTTCGAGTGCTAATTGAGCATATCCCAAGTGTACGGTTGCAACTAAAAAGAAACAAAGTAGTGCTCCTTTTGTTACTGTGTTCATGTGTAGTTTCATAATAAATGGTTTTAAAGATTATCAATCAAATTTTTTTCGATTGTTTCTTCAAAAGTGAGATAACTTCCGTAAAAAGAGTGGTGATAGTACGTTGGGAATGGGGACTAGACCCCGTTTGAAATTGAAACTGAAACCGAAATTAAAGAAGATGAAATTTAAAACCTGCTTGCCCGTCGAAGTTTTTCTGCGTAGGAGGGAACCCTATGCATACAGTGCCTTTACTTCATTTCGGGAAGAAACGCCTAATTTTTTATAGATACTGTTAATGTGTGTTTTTACAGTACTTACACTCACAAAAAGTTCGGAAGCAATTTCTTTGTTGCTTTTTTTCTCAAGGATCAATTCCAGAACATTGTTCTCTTGTTGGGTGAGGGCAGCTTTTCCTTCGGCTACCGCTTTTTGTTTTTTTGCTTTTCCGAAGAAGTAGAAATTACCAAGAATAGAGAGCAAACAAATTCCACCTAACAAATACGCCCACCATGGGAGCGATTTTTCAGGCTCATTATCCGAAATTAAGAAACGGTCGCTTTTTAATTCGGCTTCGTATTGTCTGGTGTATTGGGTGTCTGGATATTGTTTTTTTAAACGTTCCAGCAGAGTATCGTAATAGGGATTTTTCTTTAAGTCTGAAAGATAATAGCCATGCAAGATGCTTCTGCGGTCACTCAAAAAGGAATAAATGTATAATTCGGCCAGGGGCTCCTGTAATTGCTCCCCATAATTTTGAAGAATACTGAACCATTTTTCGGTATTTACCTTTCGGTTGGCTTCGCTCCGGTAGGTAGAAAATGCAAAGCGCATGTCGTTCTTAAGAGAGTCTATCTTTAAAAATGTTTTTGCCTTCGCGTTGTTGGATACTACTTTACAGAACATTTCCTGTTCAAAAGAAAAGGGAAGTGCCAGGGTAGTTTCGTTATTGGCTACAAAGACAATTTCCTCGCTGTTTTCACAATGCCCTGTTATATGAGACAGATTCTGGTCTGTTTCTTTACAAGTATCTGCATGTATGCGGTACATTTTATTTTCGGTAGGCAGATTAGTACCGGCAAACCTGAAGTTACCCAAGCTATCGGGTTTTACTCTGGCAATAATTTGTTCGTGGTAGACGCCAGAAAGTTTTCTGTAATCTTCAATCATGGAAAGGTATACCTCTCCATCGGTAAACTGAGAGTCTACCGTGCCTTCAAACAAATATTGAGCAGAAACGTTGAGTGACATACCCAATAGCAACAGTAAAAAGATATGTTGAACTCCTTTCATCACAACGAATATAGCAACAAGTTTTTATTGTAACAAAACATTTTTCACCCGACACATATACTGAATTTTAATCCGTAATTTTGTAACTATGAGTATTTGGCGTGTATTGTTGTCTATCCTGTTTCCGCCTTTGGCCGTGATAGATAAAGGCTGTGGGTCTATTGTAATTGTAACCATATTAACCCTATGTGGATGGATTCCGGGTGTTATTGCAGCGCTTATTATTTTGAATAACCCTAAGAACTGAGTGTGATGTTAAAAAAAATACTGTTCCTCGCCGTTTTTGCTATTACGTTCGTAAGTTGTCAGTTTTCTGAAACCATGGTCTTAAATGAAGATGGCTCTGGCCGTATGAGTCTTGCCATAGATATGAGTGAAATGATGGCTATGATGCCTACTACAGATTCTACTAGAGTTAAAACAGATACTATAATGTCTTTCAAAAGCTTATTTGAAGAAAAGAAAGACAGTATTGCCCAACTTCCTGAACAAGAGCAAAAACGTTTAAAGTTGTTAGAAAATTACCAGATGCGTATGGTCATGGATCCGGAAACAAGCGAAATGTCTTTTGATATTTTCACCGAGTTTAAGTCGGTTGCAGAAGCAAATAATTTGATGGAGGGGCTCAATGCCAGTGATGGTCTGGATGTTTCTCCTATGGGTAACAAGGCAAATCCGAAAGAAGAAAAGAAAGCGATGCCACAGCCAACAGGAGTTAGATTCAGTTTTGAGAAAAATGTTTTTAAGCGGGATGCCTATATAAAAGATGAAAAGGCTTTTCAGAATATGTTGGACAGCGTACAGGCTGTTGAACTATTTATGGATGAGACCATGTATTCAGTAAAATATACATTTCCGAAGAAAATAAAATCCATTAGTATCGAGAATGCTGAAATTTCTGCAGATGGAAAAACCGTAACGTTTCAAAAACCGTTTGTAGCCTATATGAAAAACCCGGATGAGTTGGACGTAGAAATTATATTAGAAGAAAATTAGATGAACAAAGTACTACTGGTTGAAGATTTAGGAAGAAAAGATTATAAAGAAACCTGGGAGTATCAGGAAGCACTTTTCAAGGATATTATCGATATAAAGATAAAAAACCGAAGGGAAGACGCTGGCCTGGAAACCCCAAACCATTTTTTATTTGTAGAACACCCGCATGTGTATACCCTGGGGAAGAGTGGCGATTTTGAAAACCTGCTTGTTTCTGAAGAATACCTTGCAAAAATTGGTGCTACATTTTATAAAATTAACCGCGGCGGCGATATTACCTATCACGGACCCGGACAAATTGTAGGCTACCCCATTATAGATTTAGAAAACTTTTTTACCGATATTCATAAATACCTTCGTTTTCTGGAAGAAATGGTTATTCTTACCCTTGCTGAATACGGTTTAAAAGCAGAAAGAAGCCCGGGAGAAACCGGGGTTTGGCTGGATGTAGGAACTCCGTTTGCCAGAAAAATTTGTGCTATGGGCGTTCGTGCCAGCCGTTGGGTTACCATGCACGGATTTGCATTGAATGTAAACAGTGATTTAGGCTACTTTGATAATATGATTCCCTGCGGAATTAAAGGCAAAGCTGTTACTTCTCTCAATGTAGAAGTAGGCAAAGCAGCAGTAGCCATGGAAGAGGTAAAAGAAAAACTCCTAAAACATTTCGTCCAGCTTTTTGAAGCCCAACTTCAACAAAAAACCGAAGTATAGGAACTACTCCGGCTCTTTAAAAAAAATAGGGTTTTCGTGTTTTTATCTATGAAAGTCGGTAAGCAAGCTGCTACTGGTAACTCTCCCACGTCTGTTATAATCTTCTTGTTTGACCATTCCCACGCCTCTGGAGATCCATTGCTTGGCGGTAGTGGTGCGGTTCATTCCCATGTTTACTGTGTTCGTATAGCCAATCACAAAACAATCAAACGTTCCGGCACTGGTTGTGATAGTTTCTCTATCTATTACCGTTCTATCTGTCATAGATACCTCCATTCTTAGATTAATACCACTCATATTTACGAGCATGGTCATAGTAGCATCCGGTAATTCCTGGCCTATATGTAGATTGTTTGGAATTACTATTTTGGTCCCGGAAATTTCGGTTTCAAAATCTCTATAATTGTCAAGTAAATTTGGGTTTAGCAACGATTCCATATCTACTACAATACCGTCATTTTCGCAAGACATAGTAAAAGTAGCTTCATTTAATACTTCGCCATCCTTATCTCTTAAAAAGGATTTAAACGTAGCGAAGTTGCTGGTAGCATCGGTAACCAGAAAATCTGTAATGGCGGCTACTCTGTCGTTTTTGCCATAATTGGTTATCTGAAATGTTACCCCATTTTCAAAAGGATAAAAAGTACTACAACCATCCTGCGCAAAACCTGGAATACTCAGGATACTAGTGAATATGAAAGCGAATGTTATTTTTAAAATTTTCATAATGTGAAGGTTTTTTTATTTTTTAGAATATTAATTATTAGTATCTTTTTTTGCCTTTTGCAATAGCGTTTTTAATTCTACTTTTAAAGAGTCTTTCTCTTTTGAAGTAAGACTGTTTCTATATGAATTAAACTGCTCGGTAAGTTTTTCTTTTATTTCTGGACTGGCGTCCATGTTATTTACGAGTTCCATAAAAGAATCTACATTCTCAAATTCTGCCCCTCCGCCCAGGTCTGCAAAAATACCACTATACATTTTTGCCTGGGTATCCATCATATTCATAGGTTCTTTAACAACATTGGTTACTTTTGTAGTGTCAGAATTTTGAGCGGTTGTATGTACAAAACATCCTAACACAAGAAGCGCCATAATTACTATATTTTTCATGGTTTTATTGTTTTTTAAATTATTTACAAACTCTCATGCTTCTGGATGCCATAGAAACACTAGCTAATGATCCAACTTTATTTGAATTTAATAAAGGTTTTAATGCATCATTAAACAAGCGTTGGGTTTCACCAGAATTAAATATTTTTTTAATTTCAATATTTAACTGCGTAGCGATTTTATTAGTGAGGTTAGGGATCATATTTCCTACACCATTGGCAGAGAGATCTCCAAGCATTTTAACATTAATAACATTAAAGGAGATGGAGCGTTGATATATAATAGGCTTTAAATAGATACGCAAAATCTGCGGGTCTTCCCATTCTACATCTGGAGCTCTACTATCTCTATATCTTTTAATACAACCATGGCATAAACCTTTAAGTTCTGCTCCATTTTTTTCAAATTTTACATCGAGCACAATGGCATTTGTATTTGAATCGTAAAAAAAGTTGCTATCTGTTCTCCTTACATCGTTAAAAGAATAATTCCAGGTACGTGAAATAGGGCTTACTTCTATATCTGGCATGGAAATGTTTTGCCTTTGTCTGTTAATGGCTAGAAAACCATCGTTTTTATCGAGTTTAAGGTCTAGACTTGGTTTTATTTTTTGATTTAAATAACTGGTTAAATCGCCAGTTTTTATGTCTACACAATTTTGTGCGTTAACTGCTATGCTAGTAATGAATACTGCAGTAATCAGTAAAAAATACATTCTTGTTGTCATGATTTAAAGATTTAAATTAATTAGTTGTTTAATTTTCAGCTTGCAAGGCTCGTTTCTTTTAAAGTTTAATGAATTCTACACGTCTATTCTGAGATTTCCCAACTGCGGTATCGTTAGTGGCAATGGGTTCAGATTCACCTTTACCGTTGGTTTGTATTCTACTGGATGCAATCCCGTAGTTTTGTACAAGTACTTGCTTTACAGAATTTGCCCGTTCCTGAGAAAGTTTGAGGTTACTATTTGCGTCACCATCGGTATCTGTATGCCCATTTATTATAATATTTATGGTGGGGTTGGTTTGCAGTGCTTCTCCAACTTCTTTTAAAATGGCGTCTGCACCTCCTTTTATGGAAGCAGATCCTGTGTTAAACAAAATGGCATTGGTAGAAATACGTCCTTCGGTAAGTAGTTTGCTTCTATTGTCTTCACCACTTTTTGAAATTTTAAAATTGGCAATGTATATTTTATCATTTGTTCCATTGTCACGAAGCCCGGTTGAGTAAAACTTAAAGTTATTTGCGCCTTCGGGAATTAACCTGGGAACATCAACAATCTTTTCTTCATTAAGCCACACGCGCATACGCGTTTTGTTTACTGCAATAGAAACACGAGATCTACCAGCAATGCTATTTCTAATATCCTTGCCAATTTTATTGCGTATTTCCCGTGTACCATTCACATGTTTTTCAATGACTCCTTGCGATGCTATAAACTGGCAGGGGGAGAGTTCAACAACGCTAAATGTTCTGGGTTTCTGAAATCCTTTCGTATCCTCAAGTAACAGCTTGAAAAAAGCCTGGGAGCTTGTTTTGTTATCCATACCGTCAGTAAATAGATCAAATTCGATCGTGTAGTTTTCTGGAAGTTCATTTTTCAGCATAGGATAAATTGTAGCTTTATTCCCTAACCGAAGCCATTTTTTACCATTTATGGTAACCAATTCTCCAGAACCATTGCTATCCCAGTTGGCGGGAAAATCCCCTGGATTGTCCTGTGAAAAATTATCGTTAAAAATAGCGATGTTCCCTGGTGTAAAATCGAAATTAGAATTTACAACAGTTTCATTTGAAGTATTGGTATCCTGGCTGCTGCTGTCATTACCGCCAATGATGTTTCCTCCGTTTTCTTTTTTCTTTTTTCTATCATTTCTTCTTTCTTTTCTAGATTTTTTTGGAGCCTCAATAACGGTGTCCAAAGCTCGGTCGGTACTTTTTGTAGTTTCTGTTTCTACTCTTCGTTCTATAGTTCTTTCGGCTGCTCTTTCGGCTGCTTTACCTAGTTTTTTTAAGAGTTGTGCGTGCGAAGGTGCTGCTACTGCAAGTAGGCAAATCACCAATATTAGTTTACTTGTTTTCATTAGGTGTGTTTTTTGTTATACTAATTTTTAAAGTGTTTATTTTTTATGGGTGTTGAGCAAATAATTGGCGATAGTGTAGGAATGTTCTCGGGCACTATCTTTAGGGGAGTTTACTTGTTCTATACTATTTTCCTCCGCCCGAGTTTCTACTTTATATAGAATAGTGATTACGTTATTGGCTTTTTCATTCAGAATTCTTACCATCCTATTCTGATGCATAGAAAGGTAGGTGTCGCCTGTTTCGCTTATTCTGTATTGGCTTAATTTAGAGTCCTTCCCAAAGGTTTCTGCGTTTTCCATGGCAGATTTTATTTCTTTTAAAATTTGTTTATTTCCCCAAGGGGTAACCGTAAACCGAAAATTGATTACATTATCATATGCATCAGAAAAATTGTAGGCGCAAGTACCATTGGCTTCTGTTATTGAGTTTTCAGAAACTCCTAATGCCTTTGCCATACTTTCCGCCGTTATAAAATCGCAGTTTTTACTGTCTCTTTCAAATAATGCTTTGTAAGTACTGTTTTGTGAAAGTTTGCCATCCTTTGAAGCTGCTTCTGTTGTTTTAGCTGAAGAAGAGGTAGGTGTATCTTCAGTTCCAGAAGCAGCTGATTTTTTTTCTTCAGCATTATTACAAGCGAAGAGTAGGAGGTAAAAAAAGATTGTGAGTAGTGTTTTCATAATAGTTAAAATTTTAATGGCTTGTTTTATAGCCATCAGTTATGGTATTGTACTAATATTTTTAATTTTGATTAAAATAGTTGCTATAGTCGCCCTATTTGTTGAAGGATTTGAATCGCATATCTGCATAGTGAGATGTATGTCCGCCTATAGTTTCATTAGCTCTGTTGGCAATTATTTGATAGCTGAATGAAACATTAGAGTTTCCATTATTTAATTCTATAACTTCAAAACTCTTTGCAGATTTATTCGTTACGAATACTCCGTTGCATTGTCCTTCTAATTGAATAAACACTTTTAGAGGATGCTTTTCATCTACTACAATATTTTGGGTTAAAATTGGATCTAGAGTTATTAGGGCTTTTCCATTAGCTAATTGTCCAACGCCATAATCCTGAAACAAAGCTTCTGGTGCTTCTGGAGCAACCATAATATATTTGTTTTGTGCTGCGTCTTCAACGATAGTTGAAACAATACCCAGCCCAAAGATCTTATAGGCAACACCGTCAATAACGCTTCCTACCGCTGCCAGGGCATTAACAGTAAAATTGGGGGGTGCTAAACTGTTTGACACATAAAATAATCCCCCCATCTTATCTATAGTCGCTAGATTAGTATTATTAGCACGACCCTCAACACCTGTTTTTTGGGAGCCTCCTTCAACACCACTTTCACCTGCAGTTAAAGACCCGTAAAAAGCGAGATTGGTAAAAATACCGCCCGAACCTGATGAAATACCATTGAATCCAGTAGTTGCAGAAGTAGTTAGGGCAGAACCATTAGTATTTACTATGGTGGCAGCAATGTTTGTGCCTCCGCTTGTTTGAACCCAAAGACCATCCTCTCCAGATGCAGTTGTTTCAACATCTAATCTTGCTCTAGTAGGAACTCTACCAATACCTACTCTATTTGTTGAAGCATCAAGATAATAGGTGATTCCATCCATACTCACATCACCATTATTATCGTTATTAATAAATAGACGTGTATCTGTATTGGTAATAATTTCATTATTATCAAGCCGTAGGCTGCTATTAATTTCTAGTGCTCCTGACCCGGTGGTTCCAGTTGCATCACCTCCACCATCAATGGCTACTCGACCATTAAAATTACCTGCAAAATTTGTAGATCCTAATTCTGCCCAATTTGTACTAACACTATGTTGTGCTCTTACTCCAACAGTATTAGAGTATCCGTAAACACCTACATTGTCCGTGGCAGTTGTCCCGTTAGAGACACCAAGTACACCAATTTCTTGTCCATTAATATCTAATGTCGCATTCCCATCATAATCATTTGCCCCTTGCACTCCTAAATAGCCGTAAGCATCATTAGCTCCACTTGCTTTTACACTGGCAAAATTATTTACCCCTAGACCGGTTTCAAACAAAGCCATAGGTGCTGTTATACCAACTCCTACATTTCCATCCGATTGGATACGTATTCGTTCATTATTATTAGTTCTCACAATAAAGTTTTGTGCATCGGAAGTACCTAAAAAGTTTGTGGTAGGGTTGGTGCCAGCATTTCCTGTTAAAGACCAACCATCACTAGTTCCTCCTAAGGGTAGCCAAGTGGTCGTGGGTTGGTTCCAATAATAATACCCTGGCACGTTGGACCCATCTGTGGTGGTTAAAAAAACCAGCATAGCTTGTTGTGCTACCGTTGGATTTATTGTGGGAAATTGATTTATCCTAGGTATGAGCAATCCGTCCTCATTGGAGGGGTTTGCAATATCTGTTGCTGTAATGTCTAGTGATGCTTGAGGGTTGGTGTTATTAATGCCTACTTGACTGAACATAAAACCTGTAATTAAACAAGCTAAAATTGTGAGGTTGATACGTGCTTTCATTTTTTAAAATCTATTTTTTTTAATACGTTGTTGTTTTCCATGAGCAGAATGGTATACGTTCCTGGCTCGAGGTGGTCAACATGCAAGTAGATTTCGTTTTTTAGATTTAAAGAAATCCTACCTTTGTATTGAAACCTTTTTTTAGTCATGGGTTCTGGGTAGTAAGCAGTACAAACTTAGAAGGAAGGATTTCGTAGAGCTATGACGAATGTATCTCAAGCTGTAACGTTTGTAACAACTGGCGGAAATAGCGATAAAATAAAGGGGTTGAGGTTATGCTTTTTTTAAAAATTCTGTAGGAGACTGTCCAAACTCCTGTTTAAAACACTTCGAAAAATAGGAGGGATCGTTAAAGCCAACGGTATATCCAACTTCAGAAATAGAGATCTTATCCTGTTCAATTAACTGTTTTGCTAGCTTTAAACGTTGGTTTCTAATAAACTCTGTAGTTGCATATCCGGTAAGGGCTTTTAATTTTCTATGGAGCTGCATTCTGCTTACACCCATCGCTTCACAAAATACCGAAGCCGAAAATTCACTGTTGGTTACCTGCTCATCCAAGACCTTTTGAAGACGTTCTAAAAAAAGCTCGTCTGCCGAGGTTATAGCGATTTCCTTTGGGGTTAAAATTACATCCTGTGAAAAACGCTCCTGTAATTTACGTCGGTTTTCGAGTAGATTTTTAACGCGTGCCTTTAATAGTTTTGAGCTAAAAGGCTTTGTGAGATAGGCATCTGCACCTATGCCCAGCCCTTCTAACTGAGCTGTTAGTTCATTTTTAGCGGTAAGTAATAAGATGGGAATGTGCGAGGTAAGGGTGTCTTGTTTACAGTTTTTTGTAAGTTCAAAGCCATCTGCTATAGGCATCATGACATCACTAATGATAACATCTGGAATGTGTTTCTGAGCAATTTCAAAACCCTCTTTTCCATCGGCTGCAGTTAGAATGGTATACGTGCTCTCAAAGATGGAGGCTACGTACTCTCGTATTTCCTTACTGTCGTCTACTAGTAATAATAGAGGGGCATCTTCAAGATGTGTACTTTCTGTTTCAAGTAATGGGTTGAGTTCCTTGGTGTAGGCCTCAGAGATCGTATATACCTGTGGGCTCAGTTTTTCTTCAGAAGTATATTTTTCTTCTGAAATTGGAATAGAAACCTCAAACAGTACTCCACGTTCTTCGGAAGAGGTGACTGCTACCTTTCCTTTGTGTAAGTGAACCAACTCTTTCGTAAGCGCCAACCCTATCCCAGAACCTGGATTATTGGTGCGGGTTTGATAAAAACGCACAAAAATATCCTGTTGTTCTTTTTCCGAAAGCCAGATGCCTGTATTGTGAACAGAAAACTGTAATAGCCCCTCACTATCACGAGCAGTTACTTGAATGGCAGCACCTTCAGGACTGTATTTAAATGCATTGCCTAACAGGTTTAAGCATACTTTTTCCAGAATATCCTGATCTATCCACTTGGCTTCGTCTGTAATTTGAAGGTCTAGAGTATAGGTATTGTTTTTTCCCGACGCCACATATTGAAACGACTCAACCTGTGCCGTTAGGAATGCGGCTAAATTTGTAGGTTGCACCTGTAGTTTCATCGCACCGCTTTCTAATTTCGAAAGTGCCAGAAGTTGTTCAACCAACCCTTCCAGGCGCTCTGTATTTCTTTGAGCTGTTAAAATATTTTTCCGAAGGTTCCCTTGTAAAGAAGGTTGTTCTAACTGATCTTCCAAGGGACCCTTAATCAATGCTAATGGCGTTCTAAATTCATGAGAAATATTGGCAAAGAACGTAGACTTTGCCTTGTCTAATTCTTGTAATTTTTTGTGTGTTTTTTGCCTGTTTCTGTAATGGAAAAAAAAGAACAATCCAAGTATTGAGGTAATGCCAACCCCTGCTAATAAAAGGTTTCGCTGGTTGGCTTGTTGTTGTTCTGCCAGTTCGTTTTGGGAAGTAAGTAATTGTATTTCCCGATCTTTGCTTTCGGTTTCATAAATAGCTTCGATTTCCTTTATTTTTTCGGCACTCTGTACCTTTTGTAACGAATCTTGTAGTTTTTTTGCTTGATTACTATACGTATATGCTTGTTGGTAATTTCCTTTTTGACTAAATGCCTGCGCTTTGTAAAACAATACTTCCTGTTTCAGCTTGCTGTTTTGTGCATCTAAATTTAAGGTGTTGGCCTGTTCAATATAAAATAGTGCTTTTTCAGGTTGATTCTTTGAAAGCTCAAGCTTTGCAATTTCCAATGCGCCCTGTCCAGCTTCCAGGGGTCTGTCATTTTCTTTATGAATGGTAAAGCTTTCTATAAAGTAGGTTTCAGCTTTAATAGGATTGTTCCTCTTTAATGCTATTTGACCTAAAAAGCTCGCTATTTCAGCTACCAAACGATGATCTTCCACTTTTTTAAAATATAGGTAGGATAGAGTAAGCAAGCTATCGGCTTCTTTAATTTTTTCAGTTTGCAAATAGGCATTTCCTAAATAGACGTTCGTCGTGTTGTTATAAAATTGAGAAGCCCCTTCAGGAAGTTTTGCAAATTGGTCATTTGCCTTATTAAATTGTTCAATAGCTGTTGGATATTCTTCTAATTCCAGATAAATATTCCCAAGGTTTTGATAGGCAGCGGCAATCACATCGGGGCGTAAAGCCGAATTTTGATGCATAGAATCTACTTTCAACAATTGCGTTATCGCATTGTTCATATCATTTTTTCGGGAGTATGCGGTTGCCAAAGCCGTATGGGAATCTGCAATAATCATTTCTTCTAAGGGCCCGCTTCCTTTAATGCTGGCAATCGCTTTTTTGCTAACGGTAATAGCGCTATCCATTTTACCTAATAAATAATAGGTGCGTCCCAGGTTGTTATAGGCCCGACCTCTACCAATATCATAATCCAATTTTTCTGAAAGCACTAACGACTTTTTAAAATACCGTACTGCGCTATCGTTTTCCTGTATACGTTTAAAACAAGCCCCTAAATAGTAATCTGCGTCTGCAATGCCTTTCCCGTATTTTAAAGTAGTAGCTAATGCTTTAATTTTTCGTCCATAAAAAAAGGCGCTATCTGGAATAGGATTTACATACTGCGTAAGCTTTGTTCGATAGGTAGCTATTTTTATTGAATCCTTCGCACTAATGTTTGTTACATACATTTTCTCTTGCGCTATGCTGAAAATAGAGAATAGAAGACTACATAAAAAGAAAAGTTTTTTCACAAGTTAGGCTGGTTTGTTATATTAAAGATATGCAATAATATGCAAATCAACCTTTTAAGACTGTAACAGATGTAACAACTTGTGGTTACAATAGTTATAGTTGAAATAACACTACTTCGTTGCCTTGCCCTATTACCGTTAGAAGTACTTTGTTTTTTGCTTCAGACATTGATGCAACCGAACTGCCAAAAACAGGAAACCCATTTACTAGTGTCGCATCTTTAGTAAAAACATACACTTTATTCTCTTGCGTTTCAGTAATAGTGATATAGGTTTTCCGGTTTACATTAAACACTTTTGGATTTGTGTAAATGCCCAGAGGTAATTCTGCCAACTTACCATTAATTCTGAGTAAGTTATCATCCAACGTTACTTTGGTAGTACCCAGAGTTGCAAAATGATAGTTGTTCGCTACCTCTAGTTTTTGAGTAGAAACTTTGCCTTTGGTATCGATACTGTTTTTTTCATGTTCGGCTGTAATGATAACAAAGTTAGACCCTTCACGCTCCATTCGGTTTTCAGAAAAATTGAAGTTTTTACTAACCGATATTCGTGACGTTCCAGTACGACTCAAGATGTTAATCTTGCCGTTTTCTTCAGCTATAAGAATATAATCTTTATTGCCAATTCTAATATGCTCCACTGGCAGTACAATATTACTTTTCGCTTTTTTAAAGGTAAAACCACGTACTATTTTTCCATTGCTATCGTACAATAAAATCTCTTTTCCTTGCACAATCACAAAGCGGTACTTCCTATTGTTGTCGTAATCAAAAACCGAAAGCGGCTGCGAAATATCATCTTTAAATTTTATGGGAAATGCCCCAACGTCTTTGCCGTTTCTGTCCACAACATACAACCTGTTTTTTGTAGCAAAAGCCAACTGTTTTCTGCCATTTCTAAGTAAATCTACTTCGTTTATCGCACCCAAAATAGCGCCATCGAGTTGTTTGGTCCAAAGGGTTTTCCCGTTATTGGACAACAGATGTAGTTTGTTGGCAATGTCTTGGACAACAATGTTTTTTGTGCCCGAACGATGGTTGCTGAAAAACTGCGGAACGCCCATAATAGCGTTATCCAGTGTTTTATTAAATACTTCTGAAACTCCAGCCACCGAACTCTTTTCACCACTACTTTCCTCACAAACAAAATGAATATGCGCAAAATCACGGTCAAATCGAAACTGAAGCAAGGCCAGGCTAAATCCTGAAAGCTCTTTCGATGGGGTAAGAAAAATAACTTCATTTTTTAAAGCATTGTTCAAGACAGAAGGTACGCCCTCATTTATTCCATAGGTAAGAAAAGATGAGGCATTGCTAATTTGCGTCTGTGCGTTTTCAAATGCTGCAGAGTTTGAAAGGGTACTGTTGTTTTTTACAGCTGAAATAAGGGTTTGGGCCACGTTGTTATTTTCAGCAAAGACAAAGAAATTATCGAGCTGAAATGCCAGTGAAACAGTGTCGGTTTGTATAAATGGCTGAAATGTTTTTTTAAAAACACTACCATCGTTAAACTGAAAGATTGGCGTATCACGGTAGGTTTCCAGTTCGGTTAATGAAGCAGCGAGCGCGTCGTTTGTAAGGTCACTGTCAATGCTTTTTAAAACTACAACATTGCCTTCAGGAAGTTGAATTTCCCCTAATTCACTGGTCGAGCTAAATACATCCAGCTTTGTAATAGAAAGGCTGTCCCGGCGATACTTTTTTAAATTCTCTATAAAAAGTGACGCGTCACTCAGCGTAATGGAAGTTGCTCTGGTAGCCGAGGCAGGAATGATAGTTTCCAGGTCATTTTGCTGGGCAATCTGTCCTTCAAAAACTGAAAGTAATTTTGGTAGGGTGTCCTGCGCAAGCGCAACACCAGAAGCCCGGATCCCGTTGGGTCCCAGGATTACATCCAACGCTGCATAGTCTGCTAGCAAATGAGTTTCAGCGTTAGAAAACTGAAAGGTGGGTTTCGGAATGATAGAAGTGAGCTCGTTATTTTTTAAAACTTTAAAAACCTTTTCAAAATTGTCCGAAACTGGGGCCACACCTTTTAAAATGGCTTGTAATTGTTGCTGGGAAGTGCTGGCTATAAACACACTGTCCTTAATAGCTGTAAAGCCTTTTACGCCATCCAGGGTTACGCGTTGTATGGCAATCCCGTCATATTGCAATGTCTCCACGCTTTTGTTTGAAACCGAATCTATTACAAAAATAGATGAGTCTTGTTTCGTTGCTACCGTATAATCCCAAACACTATCGTTTCGTTTGGTAAGGCTTAGCACACATTCATTTTTTGGGTTAAGGTAGGAGAGAAGACTGCCTTTTTTGTGGAGTGTTCTGTTGAGAGACGCCTTATCGAAAGCAGAAAGTAATTCGTTGCTGGCTGTTTCGCTTCTTAGCGCTTCCAAATTAGAAATTTTTAATACCCAGGAAGCATCTTGTGGCACAAAAGCCGAAAGTTCCTTGGATGAAGTTTGCTTTTGGTCACACCCTATAAAAATAGTGAGACAAAGCATGAGTACCCATATTTTAGTATAAAAAGCCATTACTACAAAAATAGTAAGGATTGCAGGGCTTTTAAAGTAGAAACAAAAAGGTTATTGACGTGTTTTCAACAACCTTCGGCTTTCAGGTTTCAGGTTCAACATTAAATAGAAAATTACAAATGCTTTCTACAGATGAAGGAGGCTTTGCAAAAAGCGCGCTAGTTTAACCTCAAACCTCACCCTATTTTAAATCCAAAGCCAATTGGGCGGGCAATAACCTAAAGCTCATTCGGTGATAGGGCGTAGGTCCAAATTTTTTAATGGCTTCCCGGTGTGTTTTAGTAGGGTAGCCTTTGTTTTGCTGCCAGCCGTATGCAGGAAATTCGGCGTCAATTTTTTTCATATAGGCATCCCGCTCAGTTTTAGCTAGTATGGACGCGGCAGCAATATGTAAAAACTTACCATCTCCTTTCACCACAGTTTCAAATGGAATTTCTAAGAAAGGTTTAAAACGATTACCATCTACAGCAATAAACTCTGGCTTTGGAGACAGTTTTTCAATACTGCGTTGCATTGCCAGAATTGAAGCATTCAGGATATTAATGCTGTCAATTTCGTCCATTAGTACGTGAGTGACCGCAAAGCTTAACGCTTCCGCTTCGATAATGGCTTTTAGTTCTAATCGTTTTTTTTCTGAAAGTTGCTTGCTATCGGTTAACCAGGGGTGGCTAAAATCGTCTGGCAATAGTACCGCAGCAGCCGTTACAGGGCCAGCCAGACAGCCACGACCGGCTTCATCTGTGCCACATTCCAGTAAATCGTGATGTATTTTTAATTGAAGCATACCAAATGGACGGTAAAGATAGTTATTAGAAGGAAGAGGGAAAATTCTGAATTCTGAATTCTGAATTCTGAATTGAAATCTTACCTTTACCACTTTATTAAAATCTGCATGAAAAACGTTTTGCTCTTTGTACTGTGTTGTTTTACAACCTTCCTTTCGTGGGCGCAGGAAGCAAACCTTACTCCACAAAAGGAGAAAAGAGAGAAACCACCGATAGACCTTTATAAAATTATTTCCCACGAGCGCGATACTACCTACGTAGACACCACGCTTACTATTAAAAAAGAGTATAAATTTAACTACCTGAGAAAAGATAATTTTGAGTTACTACCCTTTGCCAATGTAGGGCAAACCTACAATACCCTGGCGTATGACTTTAGCCGAAAAAACTTCAAACCCTTATTTGTAGCACAGGGCCATCACTTTAATTACGACCAAATTGAGGATATTTCGTATTACAACGTCCCAACACCTTTAACCGAGCTTTATTTTAAAACTGCCTTTGAACAAGGCCAGCAACTGGATGCCTTTTTTACAGTAAATACCAGTGAGCAGTTCAACTTCAGCATTGCTTACAAAGGGGTTCGTTCGTTAGGGCAGTATCAACAGGCATTGTCCAGTACAGGAAACTTTAGGTTTACAACAAACTACCGTACCAAAAACAACCGCTATAAAATTCGCGGGCATATTGTGGCGCAGGATATTTTAAATGAAGAAAATGGTGGTTTACGAGCTACTTCCATCCCGTTGTTTGTAAATGATGAAGGGAATTTTGACGATCGTGCCCGATTGGATGTAAATTTCGAAAACGCCGAAAATAAATTGGAGGGACTCCGTTTTTATGGTGATCACGAATATGAATTGATTAGCCAGCGAGACAGCCTTGGTTATAATGTCCTGTCCATTGGAAACCAAGTAAGCTACGAAGACAAGTTTTACGAATTCCGCCAGGTAGCACCTTTTGATGATCTTGGCGAAAGTTATGAGGCGGCCGACTTAAGAAAAGAAACTACTCTGGAGGATTTTAACGCCCGGGCTTTTGCAAAATTGAATAACTCGTTGTTGGGTAACATTGGCGCTTATATAGGATATACGAATTACAACTATGGATACAACTCGGTGCTTATTCTGGACGACGGACGTATCCCGAACAGACTCAAAGGCGATATTGTTACAGCAGGCGCTAACTATAAAAAACAATACAAAGGTTTTGAACTGGAAGGTGAAGGTTTTATAAACGTAGCGGGCGATTTCGATGCGAATTATTTAAAAGGGGCAGCTTCCTTCAGCTTTAATGAAGCAAATAGGGTGAAGGCTTCGGCCAGCATTCATTCCTCGGCACCTAATTTTAATTTTTTATTATATCAAAGCGATTATGTGAATTACAATTGGCAAACCAGCTTTAACAATGTAAAGACACAGGAACTTCAGTTTGAGCTGAAATCTAAAAAATTGTTAGATGCTTCGGTAACCTACACGGGGATCGATGACTATACGTACTTTGCCATCCAACCAAACGATTCTACGCCTACTCCACAGCAATTTAATGAACGGGTAGATTATATAAAGGTAAAAGCTGAAAAAGAGTTCCGTTATAAAAAGTTTGCACTCATGAATACGGTTGTATTTCAGCAAGCGATAACCGGAAGTGAAGTGCTAAATGTGCCAGAAATTATTACCAGACAGAGCGTATACTTTCAAGATGAATGGTTTGAAAAAGCCGCCTTTATCCAGACAGGAATCACCTTTAAGTATTTCAATGAATATACTATGAACGCCTACGACCCTGTTTTGGCCGAATTCTACGTTCAAAACGACCAGAAATTAGGTGGGTTTCCGCTTGTCGATATTTTCTTTAATGCGAAAGTACGCCAAACCCGAATTTTCTTTAAGTGGGAACATGTAAATCAATTATTCAACAGTACGAATAGCCATTTTTCTGCCCCTACCTATCCGTATCGCGATGCCGTGATCCGGTTTGGGTTGGTTTGGGATTTCTTTTTATAGATTTGATACAATTTATTTGGTATCCTCGGCTTCGCTCAGACACCAAATAAATCACACAGCTACCTTATAGTATTAGTTTTATTAAAAAACCCGACCAAAAGCCGGGTTCATTAAAATAAAATCGTATTCTGAGCCCTTCGACCGTGCTCAGGGTAAACTAAAGTCGAAGACTAGTCCCGCAACAACCCTCTGGAAATAACGATCTTCTGTATTTCGCTGGTTCCTTCGTAGATCTGTGTAATTTTTGCGTCGCGCATTAAACGCTCTACGTGGTATTCTTTTACAAATCCGTTTCCACCGTGCACTTGTACAGCTTCTACCGTAACATCCATAGCAACCTGGCTGGCATATAGCTTTGCCATCGCGCCACTCATATCGTAATTGTTACCCTGGTCTTTATCCCAGGCAGCTTTCATCACTAAGTGACGAGCTGCTGCAATGCTGGTGTGCATATCTGCCAATTTAAAAGCAATGGCCTGGTGGTTGCAAATTTCGGTGCCAAAAGTCTTTCTTACTTTAGAATACTCTCGTGCCAGGTCATACGCTCCGGCAGCAATTCCCAAGGCTTGTGCAGCAATTCCAATACGGCCACCACTCAAGGTTTTCATAGCGAATTTAAAGCCAAAGCCATCTTCACCAATTCTGTTTTCCTTAGGCACTTTTACATCGTTGAAGTTTAGCGTGTGGGTATCGCTTCCTCTAATCCCTAGCTTATCTTCTTTGGGGCCAACTTCAAAACCATCCCAACCTTTTTCAACGATAAAAGCGTTGATGCCTTTATGTTTTTTTTCTTTGTCTGTTTGTGCAATGACCAGATAATAATCTGCGCTACCCCCATTGGTGATCCAGTTTTTGGTACCATTTAAAAGGTAGTGGTCTCCTTTGTCTATGGCAGTGGTGCGTTGTGACGTAGCGTCACTTCCTGCTTCCGGCTCACTTAAACAGAATGCTCCAATAGATTGTCCTGTAGCCAGTTTGGTTAAGTATTTCTGTTTTTGCTCTTCGGTTCCATACGCTTGAAGACCGTAGCAAACCAGGGAGTTATTTACCGAAACGATCACTGAGCAAGAGGCGTCTATTTTACTTAGTTCCTCCATTGCCAGTACATAGCTCACGGTATCCATACCGCCACCGCCGTACTTAGGATCTACCATCATTCCAAGGAAACCAAGTTCTCCCATTTTTTTTACCTGTTCGGTTGGAAATTCTTGTTTGTTGTCACGTTCTATCACGCCTGGCAATAATTCGGTTTTAGCGAAATCGCGGGCGGCGTCGCGGATCATTAAATGTTCTTCAGAAAGGGAAAAATCCATAGCTATATTTTGTTGATATTTTAAAAAAGACAGCATTTCATTACATAGGTTTCAAAAATGCTGTGCAAAGATACCGTATTATTGATACATCTCAAATTCCAAATTTCCAAAAATTTCCAAGTCTTCTCAAATGTCAATTTTAAAAGTCTTTACTAAAACGATACAAAGAATATTTTTTGTATTTTTAAAAAATTAAAATATTTTGTGAAATGATAAAATCTCTCTCTCTCTCTCTCTCTCTTGTTAACTTGTGCAGTTGCTTTTGGGCAAGATCATAATATGTGTCCTGTAGAGGATGTTAATGATTTGCCTCCTAATGCGTATAGCGGTTCAACAGATGAAACATTACTTGAAGCCTATGAGCCAGTAGTTTTTAATGTACATACGTGGCTTTTGGTAGAAGATAATGATATTACAGACCCCAACAACCCCAATTTCCCTCAGGTGGGACAAAATGAAGTTTTGGAAAGTGTAGCAAGACTTAATCACTCTTTTAATAAATTTAATATTTTTTTTAAATATAATGGCTTTTCGGTTCTTAACGATACTACTTTAGCTTTACAAATTAATGATGATAACCCACACCCCGCCTGTTCTATAGCAGCATACCCAAATTTTACATCATATATAGATGCCAGGAACTATATTAATTCGCAAAGCAACAACCCGAATGTAGTCAAACCTAATTCCTTAAATATTTATGTGATGAAAGAAGCTAGATGCTTTGGTGGTATGAAGATTTCTGCAACTGCGGTTTCTACTAATCAAGTTGGTATGACCCAAAATAATTTAACCCACGAGATGGGTCATTTATTGCGTTTGCTTCATACAAGACAGGGCAGCGGTTCATCCGCTTGTGAGACGGTATCTCGAGACGCAAATAACCCATGTGATCCTACATTACCTTTACAAAATCAGCCTCCGTGTTTTAATGCAGATATAAAAGGAGATTATATTGTAGATACCGCAGCCACACCTAGTTTAGGTGCTAATCAGTTTCCTAATGAATATAATACTGGTAGTTGTGAGTATACTGGCGAAGGAGAAGATTGTCAAGACACACCATATCAAATATTTAATGAAGATATTATTAATGTCATGGGGAATGCTTATGCCTGTGCTACAAACCACATGACAACCGGTCAAGGTATAAAAATGCGGGAATATATAGAGACAGCAATTACAAATAGCTTTCCACTTGCAGATGCTGAAGTGGACGTAAGTGCATTATATGAGCCATATTCTGGTAGCTATTATAACTCTGGGCCCTATTTGCCGGAGCATACTCCATTATTCCAGCCTGGATTTACTTATAGTTTTTTACGTTGTTATGGAGATTATGACCAGCCATCACCGTACGGGGATACTAGCTTTAGCTATACCAATGGAAATATCTTATTGTCTATAGACAAATATGAGAGTGACTATAGTACCATAACCCACCCCAATCGCAGTGCCATATACATTGCACAGTTGGATGGCTATGTTGTAAATCGGCCTCGTTGTTGTTACAATAACAATAATGGCTTTGCGAGTGATGGGCGGACAGTTAAATTTCATGACGGAGTAGTGAATAATAATTATACGATAACTGAACGTGACTCTACTGCTATAAACGACCCACATTTAATTAATAATCTTGAAAATGGACTCTATAAAATAGAAAAGGAGTATCCGGATGGTACCCAGACACAAACTGTAATCTATAAAGGAGAAGGCAATGAGTAAGTATTTGTTTATGTTGCTTTGTACGGTTGCAATAACCTGTGGCACGCAGTCACAAACATTTGGCTCTGCTAATGTATTAATTGAGGATATGGGTATTTTTAGGGTCTCCGTAATTGCAGATGTTACAGGAGATGGGTTTAACGATGTAATAGCTGTTTCCTCCCAACAATTGGTTTACTTTAAAAATATAGCAGGAACAGGTAGTTTTGAGACTGTAATGGTAACTGCGCTGTCAAGCCAGTCCTTTGGTTTGGAAGTAGCAGATCTTGATGCCGATGGGGATATGGACATTCTGGCCAGTCTTTTTGATGATGGAGATCTGGTTTGGTTTAAGAATTTAGATGGTCTTGGGAGTTTTAGTACTGCCTTGACTATTTATGAAGGAGTCCAAAGCTTTACAGGTCCAGATGCCATTAATGTGTCCGATATTGATGGTGATGGTGACCCGGATGTGGTTTTAAACAATAACGAACCCTCCTTATTATGGTTTGCCAACGATGGTGTGGGTAACTTTGGAGGTGAGAACGTAATAAGTACGATAGGGACAAACGGGCGTTCTATAGTTTCCAGAGATTTTGATGGTGATGGTGATATAGATATTATCTCCTCTGCTTCTGGAGCCACAACTGTTAATTTTTTTGAAAATATAGATGGTGAAGGTGCTTTTGGTTCACCAGTAATTATATCTGGTGCAGGCTCAGCTGTACAAAAACTTACTGCAACAGATTTAGACGGCGATGGTGATCAGGATATCGTGACGGTAGTGCCAGGGAATGATAAAGTCGCTTGGTTTAAGAATGAGGATGGACTAGCTAACTTTAGTGATGAAATACTGATCACTACAACTACATTAAATGCTTTTGCAGTATTTGCTGCAGATGTTGATTTGGATGGGGATCAAGATATATTGATAGCTTCCACTCAAGATAATACCGTAAGCTGGTTTGCAAACCTAGATGGCGCGGGCAATTTTGGGCCACGATTAATTATAGATAGTGCCATTGCAAGCCCCAGAAGTGTGTATGCCGGCGATCTAAATAATGACGGGGATATGGATATTTCTGTTGTAAGTATAGAAGGAGGGGGAGGTCCTTATAAAGTAGTCTGGTATGAGAATCAAACTATTTTAGGGTTACCGGACTTTGATGAACTGGCTATTACGATACATCCAAACCCAACTGGAGAGACGCTATACTTGGAAGGTCTAGCTCCACCCTTTGAGGTGTCCCTATACGACATAAGAGGAAAACTCCTGCAAAAAAGCAAAGATATCAGGGTGATTTCTGTTGTTTCGCTACATACCGGGTTGTATTTTCTGGAAGTAAACAAACTAGGCAAGAAGGTTAGAAAAAAGTTTGTGAAGAAATAGTAACGCGCACATCTCAAATTCCAAATTCCTAAAAATCTAAAACTACACCTGGAAATCGATCTCTACAATGAAGTGTCTTAGGAGGATGTTTAGTACTTTAGCATTATGTCTAAAAGTAAGTATAAAGTTTTAGGGGTTATGTCCGGCACTTCGCTCGATGGTATTGATATAGCTGAAATTACCTTCACTTCGACTACGCTCAGTGTAGGTGAATCGGGATGGAGTTATAAAATTGGAAAGGCCGAAACTAGTCCATATCCATCAGAATGGGTTGCTATATTAAAAGAAGCCATCCACTTTTCCCAAGGAAGGTTACAAACGCTCAATAAAGACTATACGCGTTATCTGGCCCGGGTAATTTCAGAATTTACCACCAGAAATACCGTCAAAAACCTAGACGCTGTATGCAGTCACGGCCATACCATTTTGCACCAACCCGAAAACGGGCTTACCCTGCAAATTGGAAATCTCCCCGAAATAGCCGAACTCTTACAACAAACAGTTGTCTGTGACTTTAGAGTGCAGGATGTCCAATTGGGCGGACAAGGAGCACCCCTCGTGCCTATTGGGGACCAATTGCTGTTTTCAGAATATGACTATTGTCTTAATCTAGGTGGCTTTGCAAATTGTTCGTTTGAAGAAAACGGCAAACGAATTGCCTACGATATTTGTCCGGTTAACATTGTCTTGAACTTTCTGGCTGAAAAATTAAACCTTCCCTACGACGACCAAGGGAAAATTGCCAGAAATGCAACCGTGGATTTAAATTTGCTGGATGTGTTGGATACACTTCAGTTTTACAGGCAACCACCCCCTAAATCTTTGGGGCTGGAGTGGGTGAAACAATTTATATTTCCGGTCATTGAGAAGGCCAACATTTCTGCAGAAGATGCGCTGGCTACTATGACCGAGCATGTAGCTACGCAATTGGCGGCCCAGTTTAAAGAAGGTAGTTCAGTTCTGGTGACAGGAGGCGGGGCTTATAACACGTATTTACTGGAGCGCGTAAGGGTTCATAAAAACCTGCACCTAAAAGTTCCCGAAACGCAATTGGTAGAATTTAAGGAAGCGTTGGTTTTTGGATTGCTGGGTGTACTTCGGTTGCGGGATGCTGTAAATTGCCAGGCAAGTGTTACAGGGGCAAAGCGTGATCATAGCAGCGGTGTTATTTTTCAGAATTAAACCTATCCTTCGTACCTTTGTTTTGCTATGAAAAATGAATCCAAAAAACCAGATCAGGTTGTTTTTAACGACCAAGAGGGCAAATATGATGCTGCCTTAAAACCGTATGCTACAAATTTAGGCGCTCCTGCCATTAAGATTGACGACATCACCACGTGGAAAAACAACAACGTCCACAAAGTAAATCATCATTTTAAGACAAAGTTTGAAACGTTGAAAAAAGAGTATCAGGCCATGATGGATACCTTTGAGTATAATAATTTAATATATTCGGCAAAATTCAGTTTTGAGCCTGTAATTGGCGAACTGTACCATTTGTATCGAGCTAAAAACGGCGATTCGTTTTTATCCATCATTTCTCCAGCGGAATGTTCCTGGGATTTTATAGGCAGCTTTAGCTTAACTACCGATAAATTGTGGGAGCGAGTGGAAAGTGAAACTCCAACAGATTAATTTTTAATTCCTTTTAAATGCTCCTTCGAGCCTGTCATTTGCCAATGTCCTAACGAAATTGGGATATTACCAATGCTGTTTAAGGTGTCAAAAAAATCTTTTAGTTTAAAAGGTTCGTTCTTGGCTTCTTTCATTTTGGCGTAGTCTGCCATAGCATTTTCCAGTAAATATTTCCCGGTAATGTAACTCGTGCCGTATCCTGGTTGACGTAAATAAAGATGTTGTTCAAATATTAGCAGCTCTTTTTCGGTTTTCATCCAGCCTCGGGGCGTGTATTCGCTATGAATGCCTCCTGCTTCTTCCATCGTCATTTCATTCGCGTGCGCATACAAAGAACCTAATCCACGTGCAGCGCGTTGGGCAATCATAATGTATACAATTTCCTTGGTGCGTGGGCTGTCGTCGTACAAACCAGCTTGCATAAAAATTTCTTCCACTGCAGTGGCGGTTCCTTCGTTTCGGGAGTCGAAAATATTATACAATAACGGTCCTTTGCGAACCTCACTGGTATTGGGTTCGTTCTCCATGCGTGCCAGTTCAAACCAATGGTAAAAGTGGGAGTAGAGTGGTCTTGGATCGTAATGCTCGCCAATAGTGAAGAAATTCCGTTTTTCCACTGGAATGTATGCTCCTAAATGCTCCCGTAAGGCAGGTTCGAAGTAGGGCTTTACAGTGAGAATGTCTTGTTGGTCTAAAAATGTCATAAGACTATTTGCTGCTGCTTCGGCCATTTCTGAATAAGCTTCAGGGGAGTCTGCTGCAATTAATTGCGGTAGATTTCGATTGCGATGTTCTTCCAGTTTTAAGGAAGCCCACGCTCTGGCCAGTTCGCGTTTTAGAATCATCACTTCGTCTTCCCAGGTAAGTGGCACCAAATGCACATTTTGTAAATACCAGGTATAATTTTCCTTCCCAATTCCCGATGGTCCAGTTTTGTTTTTTGCTTCGCTCCTTAGCCAAGTCACCAAATCATTGGTTGATGTTAGTGCATTATCAATTGCAGTAATTAATTTTTTATCATCCTTGACCCCGGCTTTATTTTTTATCGAGCTAAGGACAGCGCCTTGTGCTTCAATATCCCGAATGCCCGTTATAAAAAGATCTTTGGCATTTCCCGTTAAATTCTTTGTAGCTTGCTCGTTTAAAGGTGGGATTACGTTCAAATCGTTAATGAAACGCTCCTTTTCAGTTTTAGAAAGTGGAAAGTTATACGTCCAAAGCTCCAACACCGCGTGATGGGTTGGACCTTCATGGGCGGGAACGTCACTTTTATACGTCCATACAGTTTTATAAAATGCCGGGTCTCGTTCCCATGGTTTTAAAATTCGGTGATTAAAGTCGTAGCCATTCATCTCGGCCCACACCACCATCCAGTCTACTTTGTTGGGAATAGACCAGTGAGTCGTGTCTATAGCTTTTAACTGGTTTTGTAGTTTTTTAAATTCGGGCTGTCTTTTTGCAAACGTTTCCGAAGTATAATCCGGAGCCCCACGTAGCTTCGGCGGATTTTCAAACGTACGCCATTCCTGGAACAGAGAAACTAAATTTTCGTAGCCAACATTGTTTTTCGCATTCTTTTGGGCGTTGCTGTGTAGTGCTGAAAGTAGCAAAAAGGAGAGGAAGAATATTTTTTTCATAGTGTTTTCAATGATCCCTAAAATTACGAAAAAATGGAAGAGGGCGTAGATTTTTAAAATAAACTTAAATTAACAATATGCCTATTTCAAAATAGTATATTTGCAATTGTTTACATAAATTTTTTACGGATGTCAGACTGACAACACTGTTTTCATATGAAAGAACTACTCAAGAAATACGAAGATAAAGAACCCGAAATTGTATTCCACTGGAACGACCCGGAAACAGAAGCTGAAGGCTGGACAGTCATAAACTCCCTTCGTGGAGGGGCTGCTGGTGGCGGTACACGTATGCGTCCTGGTTTAAATGAGAATGAAGTGCTTTCCCTGGCAAAAACCATGGAGGTGAAATTTACGGTCTCAGGTCCTGCCATTGGCGGTGCTAAATCCGGAATCAATTTCGATCCAAGTGACCCGCGAAAAAAAGGGGTTCTGGAGCGTTGGTACAAAGCGGTTTCTCCTTTACTGAAAAGTTATTACGGAACAGGGGGTGACCTTAATGTAGACGAAATCCATGAAGTGATTCCAATTACCGAACAAAGCGGTGTATGGCACCCACAAGAGGGTGTGTTTACGGGGCACTTTACCCCAACCGAAGCCGATAAAATTAACCGTATTGGGCAGTTGCGTCAGGGAGTGATTAAAGTGTTGGAAAATACGAGCTATTCCCCCGATGTTTCCAGAAAATATACGGTGGCCGATATGATTACAGGCTACGGAGTTGCCGAAGCCGTTCGCCATTATTACGATATTTATGGTGGCAATGTTAAAGGTAAACGAGCTATTGTACAAGGTTTTGGAAATGTAGGTGCCGCAGCAGCTTATTATTTAGCTGAAATGGGCGCTAAGGTAGTAGGAATTATAGACCGTGTAGGTGGCATTATAAACAAAGACGGTTTCAGTCTGGAAGAAATTACCGAATTATTCCTCAATAAAGATGGAAACACGTTGGTAGCTGAAAATATGCTTTCTTTTGAAGAAATCAACAAACAAGTCTGGACGTTGGAATGTGAGGTATTTGCCCCGTGTGCCGCTTCTCGATTAATTACCAAAGAGCAAATTAGTTCTATGATAGAAACTGGTCTTGAGGTAATTAGCTGTGGTGCGAATGTACCATTTGCCGATAAAGAAATATTCTTCGGACCTATTATGGAGTACACCGATGAGCGGGTAAGCTTAATTCCTGATTTTATTTCAAACTGTGGTATGGCACGTGTATTTGCCTATTTTATGGAACGTAAAGTACAAATGACAGACGAAGCTATTTTTAATGATACGTCTATAACTATCCGTAATGCCATTCAGAATACATTTGATAACAATAGCACAAAAACGAACATCAGTAAAACCGCTTTTGAAATAGCGTTGAAACAGCTACTTTAATAATTCCAAACATTAAATAGCTACAGAAATTTTAAAATAAATATAGTAATACTGCAGAGCAGAAAATAACAATAATTAACCTCAGTTTATGGAGTCTATCATCATCCTCATCTTTGTAATTGGGTATCTTTCCATTACCCTCGAACACCCTCTTAAATTAGATAAAACAGTACCAGCGCTTATTATGGCTGCCCTTATCTGGGCGGTTTTGGCTGTAGGTTTTCACGCCGGTTGGTTTGATGTTATCGATACGTATGAAAATGCATTCAGCTTTTCAAGTGGGGGTGTGGAAGCCGAACATGGCTTTGAAAACACCCTGCTCCATCACTTAGGGAAAACAGCCGAGATTCTTATATTCCTTATTGGTGCGATGACCATTGTTGAAATAATTGACCTGCATCGTGGCTTCGAAATATTAAAAGGTGCTGTAAAAACGAAGAGTAAAAGAAAATTACTGTGGATTATTGGAGTTCTGGCGTTTATACTTTCGGCAATTATCGATAACCTTACGGCGACTATTGTATTGGTTACGTTGCTACGTAAATTAATTCCTAACAGAGAAACCCGTTTATGGTATGCCGCTATGGTCGTGATCGCTGCCAATGCAGGAGGTGCTTGGTCTCCAATTGGAGACGTAACAACCACAATGCTCTGGATCGCTAAGAAAGTAACGGCTGGTGGATTGATAGAGTTTGTGATCATCCCATCGATAGTTTGTTTTGTGTTGCCGTTTTTAATTGCAAGCTATATGAAGCCTTTCCGCGGAAGTATACAAACAGAAGAACTGGAAGAAGACACAATTTCTGAGCGCTTATTGAGCAGCAAAACAATGTTATTCTTAGGATTGGGAATGATCGTTTCGGTACCAGTTTTTAAAACCATTACACACCTTCCCCCATATATTGGGATGATGTTTGCTTTGGGAGTGGTTTGGTTAGTTTCAGAATATATTCACCCGGAAGAGGATTTCAGCAAAGAAAGAAGACATTTATATTCAGCACACAAAGCACTTTCCAGAATTGAAATTTCCAGTATTCTTTTCTTCCTGGGAATCTTAATGGCTGTAGCCGGATTGGAAAGTCTGGTGTATGGTGTTTCGGCAGAAGGCGACCCCGTAGGAACCCTACGTTATTTGGCTGAAGTACTACAAGCCGCCATTCCAAATCAGGATGTGGTAGTCATTTTACTTGGGGTATTCTCTGCTATTATTGACAACGTTCCATTAGTGGCTGCCTCTATTGGTATGTACGACAGTCCAACAGACTCTGTACTATGGCACTTTATTGCTTACTCTGCCGGAACCGGAGGTAGTATGCTTATTATTGGTTCTGCTGCAGGTGTAGCTGCGATGGGAATGGAAAAAATCGATTTTATCTGGTACCTAAAGAAAATCGCCTGGTTGGCCTTTGTAGGCTTTATTGCAGGTGCTGGTGTCTTTTTACTTATTGAAAGAGTGATATTTGCACATCACTAAAAACTTAGAGCGTCTGTTTTTGTAAAGAAACTTCTCCATAAGACAGACGCTTACTTTTAAATTGTTGTTAAACCAGCATGGGTTTAAACAATTTCACGCATCAAATCTCGTTACCTATTAAACTTAACATTTGCTTATGCTCTCACTTTTTTTACAGGATGGTGCGCAGGACGCTACAGACCTGGAACCCGTTGTTGAAGAAAAAACACTTTCAGTTTTAGAATTAGTAATGAATGGAGGCCTCGGAGCCCAGATCATTATTGGAATTCTTTTTATTTTACTCTTTGTTGCAGTCTATATTTATTTTGAACGGTTGTTCGCTATTAAAGCAGCCACTGCTATGGATAGCAATTTTATGAATCAAATTAAAGACAACGTTGCCAACGGAAATGTGCAGGCGGCTAAAGTACTTTGCGCGCAACAAAATACACCCGTATCAAGACTCACCGAAAAAGGGATCAGTAGGATTGGGAGTCCGTTGGAAGACATCAACACAGCTATTGAAAACGCAGGCCGATTGGAAGTCTACAAACTTGAAAAAAATGTAAGTATTCTGGCTACCATTGCGGGAGCAGCTCCTATGATTGGTTTCCTGGGAACGGTAATAGGGATGGTCCTGGCATTTCACCAACTGGCCACCAGTAGCGGGCAAGCCGAAATGGGTGCTCTTGCTGAAGGTATTTACACTGCCATGACAACCACCGTAGCCGGACTTATTGTAGGGATCATTGCCTATATGGGGTACAACCATTTAGTGGTGAGAACCGATAAAGTAGTACACCAGATGGAAGCCACAGCAGTAGATTTCTTAGACCTTTTAAACGAACCAGCCTAATATGAATTTGCGCGGAAGAAATAAAGTAAGCCCGGAATTCAGTATGAGTTCTATGACCGATATTGTATTTCTGCTCTTGGTGTTTTTCCTGTTAACCTCGCCGGCCATCACACCCGATGCCCTGGATCTAATCCTGCCAAAAGCGAAGGGGAAATCTACCAATCAGCAAAAAGCATCGGTAAGCATTACTAAAGACGGAGCGTACTACGTGAATAAAGAGCGCGTAAGCGAGTACCAGATAGAGAAACAATTACAAAGTGTTCTGGCTGGACAGGAAGAGCCTACACTAATTTTAAGAGCGGAAGAGGGCGTGCCTATAGAAGATGCTGTATTTGTTATGGACATCGCCAATAAAAATAGCTTTAAAGTCGTTTTAGCAGTACGGCCAAACTAGAGGGTAATGGGTAGCTATTTTGGGCGTGACCCTAGATCGGGTCGGGCTTTCATCGCTACACGGTAGCATATTCACTCCCTCACGCAAAAGAAATAATAGTAGTTTTAATACCTCATCCCAATGCTAGACACAAAACATAAAAAAAAGAGCATGACCATCACGGTGATCCTACACGTGTTGTTGCTTATTTTATTGTTTTACGTAGGGTTAACCTATTTAGATCCACCACCCGAACAAGGCATTGCCGTAAACTTTGGGACTACAGATACCGGGAGCGGCAACATACAACCTACAGAGCCTATTAGATCGGCACCACAGGAAACCACGCCGCCACCCACCGCACAACCAAAAACTGAAATTAAAGAAGAGGTTGTCACTCAGGAGAATGAGGAAGCTCCTGTAATCAAAAAAGAAGAGAAGAAAAAAGTACAAACAGAAACTCCTGAAAAAGTAGAACCTAAAAAAGAAACACCAAAGCCTGTAGAAAAAACACCAGATAAAACCACCAAAAGCGCGTTGGAAAGCCTTATTAACGGACCAAAAAGTGATGGTTCGGCAAAAGGCAGTGAAGGCAATGATAAAACAGGCGGTGACAAAGGAAACCCCAATGGCGACCCAAATGCTAAGAGTTACTACGGAACTGGAAAAGGATTGGACGGTGACGGTAATTACTTACTTGGCGGTAGAAAACCATTAAACAAACCCAGAAATCCGCAGGAATGCAACGAAGCAGGAAAAGTAGTGGTGAGTATTGAGGTAGACCGCAACGGTAATGTAATAAGCGCAAAAGGCGGAGCAAGAGGCACTACCAATAATACCCGATGTTTGATTGAAAAGGCAGAGGAAAACGCACGTGCAACCAAATTTAATTCGGATGGAGAAGCTCCTGCAAAGCAAATTGGTAAGATTATCTACAACTTTACCCTTTCACAGTAATCTAAAATAAAAAGTGTAAATTGGCTGCTTTCACAGGCATTGTTGAAACCAGTTTATCTCAAATATCTAGCTTTTACAGTTGGGGCACTATCTGTCCTGATATCCCTGTTTTTTGGTAATGAGCAAACGCAGTTCGTGAAACCCTTTTACAATCTGCTGCTTTATCTTTTCTTTATTACTATAACCCAAAAAAACAGTTTAAAACTACTTCTTTTTTTATGCTTTGCTACAGTTGCAGAATTTTTGACAGCACGAGATTTTAATGACTTTTATTTCATGATCAATGTGCTATTCGCTTGTTATTTTTTGACGGGAGTTTGGTTTATGAAACCCTTGCTGAAAACCGCTAAGCTTAAAATTCACAGAAAAGAAGCATTCCTGGCCATAGGTTTTACCGCAATAATACTTTATATAGTCTATGGTTTAATTTATTACTCTATCCATGAATTTAAAGCCTATGTGCCTGCGGTAATAGGAGGTGTTTCCTTCGTAGCTTTTACAGGGAGTTGTTTTTATATTACACTCTTTCATTCGCACCCCAAAAAAGTATATTTATTTATTGTAGGGATGTGCTATTTCGTGGTGTGTATGGGCTATATAATAAATGAACTTTTAGTAGATTCTAATCTGCTTATTGGGTTTATTAATAGTGCGGAGATTATAGCCCAGTTCTTTTTTGTGCTTTTTCTTACACAAAAAGAAGAGATGCTATCTAAAAAAGAATGGTACATATAAATGGTATGTAACTACAACAAACTATTTGTTTGGTCTTCATTTTAAGTATCTTTAGGGTCTAAATTTAGTGCTATGAAACCTTTTGTTTACTTGCTCTTCGGAATTGCAACGTTCTTTATTTCTTGTAATTCACCTTCTGAAGAATCTTCAAAAAATACAACCTCTTCTGTTTCAGGAAAACTTCCTGCAGACTTTATGTTCCTGCAACGTGCGTATCCAACCGGGGAAATTAAATCTGAGGCCTTACGGGAAGCTATTCAATGGAAAAAGGAACAACTAGCTTCACAGCTTACTCAGTTAAATGTTTGGGAGTTTGCAGGACCTCTAAACATTGGTGGGAGAATTACAGATATTGAAATCCCTTTAGATGATGCGAATACCTATTACGTAGGAGCAGCCTCTGGTGGGATCTTTAAAACAACCGATGGTGGTGCAAACTGGCAACCCATCTTTGATGAAATGGACATGCTCTCTATTGGCGATATGGAAATTTCAAAAAATAATACAGATGTAATTTGGGTAGGTACTGGGGAAGTGAATGCCGGTGGAGGCTCCTTGGTCTACGATGGCGACGGTATTTACAAATCTGAAGACGCTGGAGCTACCTGGGAGTCTAAAGGCCTTCCTAACATTGGCAGTGTAGGTAAACTACTCATAGATCCCAATGATGAGGATGTGGTCTTTGCTGCTGCCATGGGTCCCCTTTTTAGAAACGACTCCAACCGTGGGGTTTACAGAACACAGGATGGTGGCGATACCTGGGATCAGGTACTGTTTATAAGTGACGTAACTGGAGCTATAGACATGGCAATGCATCCTACCAATAGCGATATTTTGTACGCTGCTATGTGGGAGCGTATGCGCAGACCAGAAAACACAACTTTTGGGGGAGCTACTTCAGGATTGTATCGTTCTATAGATGGTGGAGATACCTGGACTGAAATGACTGCTGGCTTACCTTCAGCACCGAACGAAAAAGGACGTATTAGTATCGATATAGCGCAGTCTAATCCTAACGTATTGTATGCGCGCTATGCAGATGCATCGGGAAGTATCCAAGGCGTGTATCGCTCACAAGATAGCGGTGCTACCTGGCAGGAGCAAAATTCATCGCAGCTGACAAATGTAGGTTTTCATTGGTGGTTTCGAGGGATCTATGTGGATCCTACCGATGAAAATACCATTTATAATGTAGACTTCATCGTTCAGAAATCAACCGATGGTGGCGCTACCTGGAGCGTGGCTTTTCCAAACGTACATGTAGATCAGCACGCGATGGCTTTTAATGCTTCAACAGGAGGTGAAGTATTGTTAGGGAACGACGGTGGGTTGTATTACAGTGATGACGATGGAGCTTCGTCTACAAAAGATATTACATTGCCTATTACTCAATTGTATAGGCTCTATGTCGACCCTCAAAATGAAGACAAGGTTTACGCTGGCGCTCAGGATAATAGTACCATGCGAACCACTTCGGGAGGCTTAAGTGACTGGAATATTATTAACGGGGGTGATGGGTTTCAACCTTTGGTAGATGCAACTAACACAGAGGTAATTTATGCACTTTCGCAACGCGGTAATTTTGTAAAATCTACCAACAATGCAGCTTCATTTTCAGGAGCAACAAACGGTATAGCTGGTGGCGACAGAAAAAATTGGGATACTCCGGTTACCTTCGACCCTACTAACGCGCAAACGTTGTATTACGGTGCCAACAGACTCTATAAAACTACAGATGCCGCTGGAAGTTGGACAGCCATTAGCCCCGATCTAACCAATGGTTCTGGTGGCGGTAATAATGTGTATGGAACCATAACCACCATAGACGTTTCCCCGCTAGATAGCAATCTGATTTACGTAGGTACAGACGACGGAAATGTTTGGGTTACCGAAAACGGAGGTTCCGATTGGACGAATATTTCGATTGGAATACCAAATCGTTGGGTTACAAAAGTCTTGGCAGATCGAAACAATGTAAATAGAGTGTTTGTTACACTTTCCGGTTACCGATACGGTGAGGATAACGGAAATGTGTATAGAAGTAGCAACAGAGGTCAGGTGTGGGCGCCCATCGGGCAGTCATTACCAGATATTCCTGTCAATGATATAGTAAAAGATGCCAGCGACAAGGTGTATTTGGCAACAGATGTGGGTGTTTTTGGGGCTGCTACAGAAGCCTATAATTGGGAGGTGATCGATGGGAACTTGCCTTCGGTAGTGGTAAACGATATGCACATTCACGAGCCTAGCGGTGTGCTGTATGCCGCAACCTATGGGCGTTCTATTTATAAACTGGATTTGTCTACCGTAATCTTGGGAACTGCTGAACTTCCTGAAAACACGACCATTGCAGTAGCTCCAAATCCGGCAACAAACTTTACAACGGTTACTTTGGCAGAAACAGCTTCGAATACTTCAATTGAACTGTTTGATGCCTTGGGGAGAAGCGTTGGGCGATTCAATTTTAAGAACGAACAAAGCTTTCAGATTCCTGTTTCAGCGTTAAAAGCCGGGCAGTATTTCCTAAAAATTAAAACAGAAAAAACCACACAGACTAAAAAACTGATCGTAAAATAAGGCGCTATTAATTATTCTGAAACATTAACCTGGCTCTTTGCACAGCTTCCCATGTACCAACGTGTGGGACAGGCTGCCTATAAGGCTAATTTGGATAACACTCACAAGCTTGCAGCACATCTAAAACATCCTGAAAACAGCTTTAAAACAATTCACGTGGCTGGAACCAATGGAAAGGGTTCTACCAGCCATATGCTAGCATCCGTCTTACAGGAGGCAGGATACAAAGTAGGTTTGTATACCTCGCCCCACTTAAAGGATTTCAGGGAGCGCATAAAAATTAATGGAGAGATGATCTCCAAACGTACCGTTTCAGGATTTATCACGAAGCATAAATCTTTTTTTGAAGCGAATGAGCTGTCTTTTTTTGAGATGACCGTAGGTCTGGCGTTTGATTATTTCAGAAATAAAAAGGTGGATATCGCGATTATTGAAGTGGGCTTAGGTGGCAGGCTAGACAGTACAAATATCATTTCACCAGAAGTCTCTGTAATTACCAATATTGGCCTGGATCACACGCAGTTTTTAGGAACTACTCTTGCTGAAATCGCTGTAGAAAAAGCTGGCATAATTAAGGAAGGAGTGCCCGTTGTAATTGGGGAGTATCACGAAGAAACTGCCGCAGTTTTTGAGAAAATTGCAACAGAGAAAAATTCAAAACTTCACAAAGCGTTTCAGTCTAAAGGAGCTTTGCTACCTTCAGATTTAAAAGGGGATTATCAAAAAAGTAATATTCGTACCGTACAGACCGTCGTAAAACTATTGCAACAAAAAAGTTTTAATGTGGGAATACAGCATGTAGCCAAAGGGCTACAAAATGTTGTTGAAAACACAGGGCTACAAGGCAGGTGGCAAACATTGCAGCAAAGTCCAAAAATACTTTGCGACACCGCACACAACAAAGAAGGGTTAGCATTCGTACTCCGACAACTACAACAAGAAAAATTTGAGAACCTACACATTGTTTTAGGGATGGTAAGTGATAAAGCTGTAGAAACGGTATTGCCGCTCTTTCCTAAAAACGCAACGTATTATTTCTGTAAGCCAACTATTGCAAGGGGAATGGAAGCTACAGAACTTAAACAGCAGGCAGAAAACTTTGGATTAAATGGAGTAGCCTTCCCAACTGTGAAAAAAGCATTGCAAGCTGCTAAAAAAAGAGCCCGGCCAACCGACTTGATTTTTGTAGGAGGGAGCACATTTGTTGTGGCTGAAGTGGTTTAGTTTTTCTTCCCTTTAAAGTTCTTGGTCTTCTTTTTATCGGGATTGGTGAAGAGACGTTTTAGAAATCCATCTCGTTTGGTAGGTTCACAGTCTAAGGATGCAAGAACCTCGTCGCTGGGCTTAGGAAATGTAGCTTTCGTTATCGTATCAAACCTTCTATCGTTATTCATTTTTTGAAGTAATTTGGCAGTAATGGGTAATGCTGCGTTTGCCCCTTGCCCCACACGCGTACTTTTAAAGCCAATACGATGGTCGTCGTTCCCAACCCAGGTCACAGTGATCAAGTTGGGCGTTACTCCCACAAACCAGGCATCCTTATTAGATTGTGTGGTCCCTGTTTTACCAGCCAGATCATTTTTAAGGCCGTAATTAGCACGTAAGCGTTTCGCAGTACCTTTACTTACTACATTCTGCATCATTGCAAGCATTTGTTGCCTGGTGGTTTCCGAAAAGGCTTCATTTTTAGTTTTCTCGGGCTCAAATTCTTCAAGAACTTTTCCCTGGGCATTCTCAATTTTCACTAAGTAATAGGGTATGGAGGCTTTACTTTCGTTTATAAAAGCGGTGTAGGCACCCGCCATTTCCAGCACACTCAACTCTGCTGTTCCCAGGGCTAGGGAGGGGACTTCCGGAAGCTTACTTGTGATGTTTAATTTTTTTGTAAGTGCCACTACCTTCGGAATTCCTGTTTCTTCAATAATTTTTACCGAAACTGTATTTATGGATTGTGTGAGCGCTTCTTTTACACTGTAATTAATATACTTTTCATCTTTTTTTCCAGAATTGGATGGCGTCCAGTTGTCCAGGTTCTCATACGCTACTTCACGTGCCGAAATATAATCACAAGGTTGCATGCCATTTTCTAAGGCAGCAGCGTAAACAATAGGTTTAAAAGTAGAGCCCACTTGTCGTTTACTCTGAATATGGTCGTATTTAAAATTTTCAAAATCTACACCACCTACCCACGTTTTAATTGCGCCGTCTGGTGCCAGAGCCAACGTTCCTGTGTTTAATGATTTTAAATAAAATTCCAGACTGTCCATAGTGCTGAAACGTACTTTCTTCTGTTTTCCAAAACTGGATACGTTCATTTTTCTTTTTACACTCAGGGAGTCTAAAATGACCGCTTCGGCATATCCTTTTCCCTTCAGTCTTATGTATTCTTGTGTAGTTTTTAATTTGTTTTTAAAGAGATCGGTTTTTTGCCCCCAGGGTTTTTTACTCCCGTACTCATCTTCAAACTGTTGTTGTAGTTTTTGTAGGTGTTCACGCGTTGCTGCTTCGGCATATTCCTGCATTTTTTTATCAATAGTGGTATAGATTTTAAGTCCGCTGGTGTATAGGTTAGGCTGTTTTAAAAGGTTTGTGTTTTCTTTGCACCAAACCAGCATGCGTTGCCGTAATTTTTCCCTGAAATAAGGTGCCAGTCCATTCTCCTCATCAAACCTAGCGAAATCTGTTACTAAAGAATCTTTTTGAAACTGCAGCATAGCATCTTCAGTTAAATACTTGTACTTATGCATCTGTTGTAAGACCACATTACGGCGCTTTGTGCTGCGTTCGGGATATTTGTAGGGGTTATAAAAAGTTGTGGCTTTAAGAGTGCCTATAAGGGTAGCGCCTTCTGATGTAGTAAGCTGTTGGGTAGGTTTGTTAAAAATCTTGCGGGAGGCACTTTCAATACCATTGGTGTTGCCACTAAATGGGGCAGAGTTGAGGTACAACTCTAAAATTTTATCTTTTTCGTAAATAGATTCCAGTCTTTTGGCGATGAACATCTCTTTGCATTTGGCAACAGGCAACGTGAATATGCTGAAATTTCCTCTTTTAAAGAGATTTTTAGCCAATTGTTGCGTAAGGGTACTTCCGCCGCCAGCCGATTTGTCCTGTAGTAATATAGACTTAATAGCTACACGAAACAGGCTTCGGGTATCAATGCCGCTGTGCTCAAAAAAGCGGGCATCCTCGGTCGCAATTACGGCATCTATCACATGGCTAGGAACACTGTCCAGCGGGATGGGCTGTCTGTTTTGTATATAAAACTTACCGATGAGCTCGTTGTTGATATCGTAAATTTCAGAAGCGCGGTATAGCGAAAGTTCTTTTAATTCTTTTTTAGAAGGCAATGCACCCCAAAGGCCAAAATACACCGTGCCAATAAATAGGCAAATCAGGCCAAGGAAGATGGCGAGTAGCATACCTATTTTTTTTAAAACTGTTAAAAGCTTTTTGTTGATTTTCATACGCTAATTTACGGTAAACAAAATAACACATTGGGATGGGTAGTGGTGCCTATTTTAACCAAAGTTTATTAATTTGAAAAAAATAAAATTTATTTAGCTGAATATGTTTGTGGAATGAAAAAAGCGTTTTATATTTGCAACCGCTAACAGCAAGGGCGCGTAGCTCAGTTGGTTCAGAGCACTTGGTTTACACCCAAGGGGTCAGGGGTTCGAATCCCTTCGCGCCCACGAAAGGTCTTCAGAAATGAAGACCTTTTTTGGTATTGTGGTTTTATGTAGCGAGGAGTGTTAGCTCAGTTGGTTCAGAGCATTACCTTGACAGGGTAGGGGTCACTGGTTCGAATCCAGTACACTTCACAATAATTTTCACGTTATAGGATTTTAAGTACCCGCTCCAATGCCATTCCTCTAGAGCCTTTTATAAGTATAGTGCTTTTAGAAATAGGGTAGTTTTTCAGTTCTTTTTCTAATGCATCAAAAGTGTTATGTTTTGAAATGTGCGAAACTTCTGTTTTTGTTTTGCTGAAATTTTCGCCTACTAAATAAACCCTTCCGAAGTCATTTTCAGAAAGAAAATCTGTTATCAACTGATGTTCTGTTTCGGAGGAGTGTCCTAACTCAAACATGTCTCCTAGTATCATTATTTTATCTGTTCCTTCCGCTTGTTGAAAATTTTCTAACGCCGCCAACATACTTGTTGGGTTCGCATTGTAGGCATCTAATAAAATAGTGTGCCCGTGTTGCTCAATAAGCTGCGAGCGGTTATTTTGTGGTACATAGCCTTCAATAGCTTTTTTAATATTTTCTGGAGAAACTTTAAAATATTGTCCAATGGCAATAGCTGCTGCAATGTTGTGGAAATTATAAAGACCCACTAGGTTGCTGCAAATTTCCTGGTCTTGATACTGAACTCGTAAGTTTGCGGAAGCATCTACAAGCTTTAAATTACAATCCTGATGTGTGTCGCCAAATGTATACTTAGTAAGGGGTTTGGCGATGTCAACTTGTTTTGGATCGTTGCTATTTACAAAGGCCATTTTATTGTTTTTCTGAAGATGTGTATACAGCTCAGACTTTCCTTTTATAACACCTTCAACGCTTCCAAATCCTTCCAGGTGTGCTTTACCAAAGTTAGTGATATACCCATAATCTGGCTGTGCAATGGCGCATAGCTGTTCTATTTCTTTTAAATGGTTAGCGCCCATTTCTACAATACCAAGTTCGGTTTCAGTAGTCATAGAGAGTAGGGTGAGGGGCACACCAATATGATTGTTTAAATTTCCTACGGTAGCTGTAGTATTGTAGGTAGTGGCTAACACAGCGTTTATAAGCTCTTTAGTAGTGGTTTTACCATTACTGCCTGTAAGGGCTATAATTTCTGTTGCAAGATAGTTGCGGTGATAGTTGGCTAATTTCTGGAGTTGCTGCAGCACATTTTCGCACAAAATAGTTTGGCCTGTGTCTTTATGAAATTTTGCCTCGTCTATCACGACTCGTACAGCTCCTTTTTGTAAAGCTTCTTCAGCAAAGGTATTTCCGTTAAAGTTGTCACCCGTTAAGGCGAAAAAAATACAGTTCTTAGTCACTTTTCGGGTGTCTGTACAAATGCCGTTACTTTCAAGGAAAAGTTGGTGGAGCGCTTCTGTTTTCAATGGTATTAATTTTGAAGGGTAAAGGTATAAAAAAACCCTCCACTGCTAAGTTGCATAGGAGGGTTTGTATAATTTTTGTGAGCGCTTAATGTCTTGGGCGCTTTCCTTTTTTAGATTTTGAACCTACACGAGACATTGCACATCTAAATCCAATGTAGTCTGTGGCCATATCTTGTGGGAAGAAACGACGCTGTGCCGGGTCTAACCAGTAATCACGGTCTCTCCAGGATCCTCCTTTGTATACGCGAACTTCATTATCGATTAATGTGGTTCTTGTAGCAGTTTTGTCATATTCACGGTCTAACGAGCCAGTACTATCTGCAGTTACGCTGTGCTTTGGTGAGTTATACATTCGGTTCTTTTCAGAATCACCTTCGCTGTCAAAATCGCTGAAAGAAGAGTAGTAACGCGTAGAGCGCTTATCTCCATCTCGGTAATCGCGGTTATCACTTTCTGAGAATTGAGTTCTCAAATATGTTTCGTTTTCATCTACGGGTACCTGTGCAATCTCTCCTGGGAAATTTCTTGCAACAATTTTACCATTGCTTAGGGTGTCGTATACGATAGAATCTTTGGTAATGATCTTTACCTTTCCATCTTCACCAATAGCATTTTTGGTGTATACATTACCACGATAGTAGTTAAAGTCGTTAAACTCATCATCAACTATTGGGCGGTATACATCGGCAACCCACTCGGCTACGTTCCCTGCCATATCGTAAAGACCAAAGTCGTTTGGTTCATACGATTTTACTTCAGCAGTAATATCAGCACCATCATCACTCCATCCTGCTATTCCACCATAATCACCATCGCCTTGCTTAAAGTTGGCTAACTGGTCTCCACGACTTCTTCTTTTTGCAGAACGAGTGTATTGTCCGTCCCAAGGGTATTTTTTTCTACCTCGGTATACATTATAATTTCTTAAACCTACCAGGCCAAGTGCGGCATATTCCCACTCAGCTTCTGTAGGAAGGCGGTATGCGGGAAGTAGCAATCCGTCTTTACGTTGTACATATAAGTTGGTACTGTCTTTATTTCTTTTAGCTAAGCTTTCTGAACGCTTTCCACCTTTAGTAATAGAATCGTTTCCACCATACGTCATCGATGGTGCGTTTAAATAGGTGTCTGTGCTAAAAGTTTCACCTGGCTCAACTTCATAACGTCCATTTCGAGCGGTAAACCCTTCTTCTTCAAGAATAAGTTCGTTTACACGATCTGTACGCCAATTGCTAAACTCTACTGCTTGTAACCAGCTTACACCAACTACAGGATAATCTCCATACGCAGGGTGACGCAAATAGTTATTTGTCATCACTTCATTAAATCCTAAACGGTTTCTCCATACTAATGTATCTGGAACTGCACCGTCATAAATACGACGGTAATTTTCGTCCTCTGGAGGGAAAACACGCTTTAACCAGTCTAAGTATTCAAGATACATTAGATTGGTAACTTCAGTTTCATCCATGTAGAAAGACTGAACGTGTTGTTGGTTTGGAGAGTTATTCCAATCGTGCATTGGGTCATCTTGTACACGTCCCATAGTGAAGGTTCCACCTTCAACAAAAACAAGTCCAGGACCTGTTTCCTGCTCTTTAGCTTTGGGATTGTACTGGAAACCACCTTCTTTGGAATTCATCTTCCAACCGGTAGCTCTTGAGCTATTTTTATAGTCGCGGGACTTGTTACAGCTGGTAATAAAGGCTGCAACTGCAACTAAAAGTAGTGCTTTTAAGGCTAAGTTTTTTATCATGTTCATAGGTTCAAT